>Ga0208017_100016_pt1 | contig 201204 bp, 154 predicted proteins | sample 30_taG_FD_184104 | JGI IMG/M metagenome (GOLD analysis project Ga0208017, IMG submission 184104) | Marine viral communities from Cariaco Basin, Caribbean Sea - 30_WHOI_OMZ (SPAdes) (version 2) | ecosystem: Environmental > Aquatic > Marine > Oceanic | place: Caribbean Sea: Cariaco Basin... | reverse complement strand
AATTTTAGCATCAGCCCGCAGGGACAGGACTCTTTTTTGCCGCTTCATCGTTAAAAATAAGCGCTTAGAATGACTAAACTTATTATTTTTAACATCGAATCGCCTAAAAAATAGTCGCTGTCAGTGCCATGGTCGAATGTTCAACACGCTCTAACTTTTAGCTTTAATTTCTAGTTTTAATTTTTCTCAAAAGCCAGCTGTGTAACAAATACGTAGCTGGCTTTTTTGCCGAAAATAATCGCGGGTTTTCATGCTATCTTTTACTGGGCTAATATTTTTAGCAGTTAATTTAAATGATACATAATGTATTACTATTATTGACAGTTTCGTTTTAGGCGGTATAGTAGTGAATCATATATGATAGATACTCAAGGAAGAAAAATTGGCCCACGGGCGGTTTTTGAGTAGAATAAAAAGCACAACGAAAGGAATCGTTATGACGCAACCTACTGCATTTGACCACATATTAAGCAACATCCCTACCGTAAATATGGGCGCGCGCTCAGCGAATGCGCCACTGACCCAAAGCTATGATAAAGGCCCTGATGTGCCGCTGATTGAGGCGACCATCGGCGACTTTTTTGATGCCATTGTCTCCAAATATCCAGAGCGTGAAGCGCTGGTCGTCCGCCATCAAAACATCCACTGGACGTACCGCGAATTGCAGCAACATGTCAACCAGCTGGCCAGCAGTATGATCGAGATGGGACTGGAGATTGGCGATCGCATTGGCATCTGGTCGCACAACAACGCTGAATGGCTACTTATGCAGCTTGCCACGGCCAAAGTCGGCGTGATCCTCGTCAATATCAATCCTGCCTATCGTACTTTTGAGCTGCAATATGCGCTCAATAAACTCGGTTGCTCGGCACTCGTGCTCATGCGCCATTTCAAAAGCAGCGACTACGCTGGCCTTATCCGTGAGCTGTGCCCTGAGATTTATCATAAAGACTACACCCAGCTGGATTTGGTCGAGATTCCAACCATCGAGCGTATCATTTGGATTGATGAGCCAGACTCTGACGAAGCGTTTGGGTTTATGCAAAAATTCTCTGACTGGATGGCGGAAGGCGATGCCAACGATCCGCGCGTGGCCGAGCGTCAAGCGCAGCTAAAAAACACCGACGCGATTAACGTTCAGTTCACCAGTGGCACGACTGGGACGCCAAAAGGCGCGACCTTAAGCCATCGCAATATCCTCAATAACGGCTATTTCATCGGTGAGGCGATGAACCTTACTTTCGAGGATAGACTGTGTATTCCTGTGCCGCTATATCACTGTTTTGGTATGGTGCTCGGCAATTTGGCCATCTTGACGCATGGCGGTTGTATCGTCTATCCAAACGATGGTTTTGAACCGTTATCAGTCCTACAAGCAGTCGAAGAAGAAAAATGTACGGGGCTGCATGGTGTACCGACGATGTTTATCGCCGAGCTCGATCACCCTGAGTTTGAAAACTTTGATTTATCGACCCTGCGTACAGGCATTATGGCCGGCTCTAGCTGCCCGATTGAGGTCATGCGCCGTGTCATTGATAAGATGCATATGAAAGAGGTGACCATCGCTTACGGCATGACCGAGACCAGTCCAGTCTCTTGCCAGACCAACGAGCACACACCGCTTGAGAAGCAAGTCTCGACCGTTGGCCTGGTACAGCCTGCGCTTGAGGTGAAAGTCGTCGATACCGAGACGGGTGAGATCGTGCCGTTAGGGGAGACAGGAGAGCTGCTCACACGCGGCTACTCGGTGATGAAAGGCTATTGGGGCAGCCGCTTTAAAACCCGTGAAGCGATCCAAGATGGCTGGATGCATACTGGCGATTTGGCTACCATGGATGAGGACGGCTATGTCAAAATCGTCGGCCGTAGTAAAGACATGGTCATCCGCGGCGGCGAAAACATCTATCCGGTTGAGATCGAAAACTACTTATATCGCCATCCCAAGATTCGCGATGTACAAATCGTTGGCGTACCAGATAAGCGGTATGGTGAAGTGCTGGCCGCTTGGATTATTCCTAAAGAGCCGGGCTGCTTGAGTGAAGACGACGTGCGCCAGTTTTGTAGTGAGCACATTGCTCATTATAAGGTACCGACTTATTATCGGTTTGTTGAAGAGTATCCGATGACCATCACCGGTAAAATTCAAAAGTATAAGATTATCGAGCAGATGAAAGCAGAGCTGGGTTTAGACTAAGCGCACTTCTCGGATACAGAACATCCACGACACCGGTGAGTGATACAAAAGACAAATGGCTACCAATCTATCGGCTAGCAGTCGTATGACCAGCAGTCACTATAAACCATATAATCAATCACTTGCATTTACGCAGCAAAGAAAAGGGATATCATGAGCACTATCATAACCAGTAAACTGAGTCCAAACGCCAGCGATTTTCAGCAAAACCGTGCCGCCATGCAAGAGATGGTCGATGACTTATATGTACACCTGCGTAAAGTCGCTCAGGGCGGCTCAGAGCGGGCGCGAGCCAAGCATTTAGCGCGTGGTAAGCTGTTGCCGCGTGAGCGAGTCGAGCGTTTGCTAGATGTCGGCACCCCGTTTTTAGAAGTCGCTCCGATGGCGGCGCACGACATGTATGGCGAAGAGATACCCGCCGCGGGCGTGATTGCCGGTATTGGCCGTATCAATGGCACTGAGTGTATGATTGTCTGTAATGATGCCACGGTAAAAGGCGGTACCTATTATCCAATGACAGTCAAAAAGCACTTGCGCGCGCAAGAGATTGCGCAAGAAAACAATCTGCCTTGCGTGTATTTGGTGGACTCAGGCGGTGCAAACTTGCCCAACCAAGATGACGTATTCCCTGACAAAGAGCACTTTGGTCGTATCTTCTTTAACCAAGCTAATATGAGTGCGGCGGGTATCCCGCAGATTGCGGTGGTTATGGGTAGCTGTACGGCAGGCGGCGCGTATGTACCGGCGATGAGCGATGAATCCATCATCGTCAAAGAGCAAGGCACCATTTTTTTGGGTGGGCCGCCACTAGTAAAAGCAGCAACGGGCGAAGAGGTCAGCGCCGAGGATTTGGGCGGCGGTGATGTACATACCCGTCTGTCAGGAGTCGTCGATCATCTGGCACAAAGCGACACGCATGCGCTATCGATTGCGCGTGATATCGTCAGTCACCTTAACCGTCCTGCCAAACAAATTCCCAATCAAATCAAACCGCGTCCACCGCGCTACGATGCCAAAGAATTATACGGCATCATTCCGACCGATAAGCGTCAGCCCTTTGATATCAAAGAAATCATCGCTCGCATCGTCGATGACAGTGCCTTTGATGAGTTTAAAGCGCGCTTTGGCAACACGCTGGTCTGCGGCTTTGCTCATATCGAGGGCATGCCAGTTGGAATTATCGCCAATAACGGCATCTTGTTTAGTGAGTCGGCGCAAAAAGGCACGCACTTTATCGAGCTGTGCTGCAAGCGTAAAATCCCGCTGGTGTTTTTACAAAACATCACCGGCTTTATGGTCGGCCGTAAATACGAAAACGAAGGCATCGCCCGTCATGGTGCTAAGATGGTGATGGCGGTGGCCAATGCCAAAGTGCCGAAGTTTACCGTCATCGTCGGTGGCTCATTTGGTGCCGGTAACTACGGTATGTGTGGCCGTGCTTATAGTCCGCGTTTCTTATGGATGTGGCCAAATGCGCGCATCTCTGTGATGGGCGGTGAGCAAGCGGCGTCGGTATTGGCCACCGTTAAGCGCGATAACTTCGAGCGTAAGGGCGAGACATGGAGTAGCGAGGACGAAGCGGCCTTTAAAGCACCGATTCGAGATATGTACGAAGCGCAAGGCCATCCCTATTATGCCACCGCGCGCCTGTGGGATGACGGGGTGATTGATCCTGCTGATACGCGTCAAGTGCTGGCATTGGGGCTAAGCGCTGCCTATAACGCTCCGATTGAAGAGACGACGTTTGGGGTCTTTAGAATGTAGATTGGTACTATATTTTCGATGAGAAAATGCTTTGGTTTAAAATAAAAACTGAGTTACTAAGGCCGAGAACATTACGCAAAATTATCCGTAAAAAAAGACATGCAAAAGTTACCACAAAACATTGAGATAACCCTATATGAACAATTATAAAAGCCTATTGGTTGATATCGAACAGCACGTGGCGACGGTGACGCTAAACCGCCCTGAGATACGTAATGCCTTTAACGATGAAATGATCGCTGAGCTGACAGAGGTTTTTACCACGCTTGGCACTGATGATAATGTGCGAGTCATTGTGTTAGCGGCAGCAGGCAAAGCGTTCTGTGCGGGTGCCGATTTAAACTGGATGCGCGCCATGGCGGATTATAGCTATGAAGAAAATCTAGCCGACGCCGATAAACTGGCGCAAATGCTCAAAACCATTTATGAATGCCCTAAGCCAACCGTGGCTGCCATTCAAGGCGATGTCTATGCAGGTGGCATGGGTCTGGTCGCCGTCTGTGATGTGGCCATCGCGGTGAAGATTGCCAATTTCTGCCTCAGTGAAGTGCGTTTGGGACTAGCGCCTGCCACCATTAGTCCGTATGTCGTAAGAGCATTAGGGGCTAGGGCGTCGCATCGCTACTTTTTAAGTGCAGAAGTGTTTGATGCCAAAAAAGCGCGTCAATTAGGCTTTATCCATGAGCGGGTTAGTGAGGAAGCGCTCGACGATGCGGTGGCGACGTTTTGTGCCAAAATGGTCAAAAACAGCCCCGATGCGGTGAAAACCTGCAAGCAGCTATTGCATGATATCGCAGGCGCGCCCATTAGCGACGAGCTGATCGCCGAGACGGTAAAAGGCATCGCTGATATCCGCTCATCCACACAAGGTAAGGAAGGCGTGCAAGCGTTTTTGCAAAAGCGTAAGCCTGATTGGTTGACGGCAGACTAGCGACAAACAACGATAGCCAAGCCGACAAATAAAAACGACAAGACACAGGGATAGTTATGTTTTCTAAAATTTTAATCGCCAACCGTGGTGAAATCGCCTGCCGTGTGGCCGCGACTGCCAAGCGCTTAGGCGTCCGTACCGTCGCTGTTTACTCTGATGCCGACCGCGGCGCCAAGCATGTCGCCGTCTGTGATGAAGCCGTTTATTTGGGCGGCTCGTCGCCGAAAGACAGCTATCTAAAAGGCGATGCGATCATTGCGATTGCTAAAGAGACTGGTGCAGAAGCGATCCATCCAGGCTATGGCTTTTTAAGTGAAAATGCCGACTTTGCTCAGGCTTGTCAGGATGCGGGGCTGGTGTTTATCGGTCCATCCGCTGATGCAATTCGCGCAATGGGCGGCAAGTCTGAGTCCAAGCGTTTGATGGAAGCGGCTGGCGTGCCGCTGATACCGGGTTATCATGGTGACAATCAAGATGTAGAATTTTTAAAACAGCAAGCAGACAGCATTGGCTATCCAGTACTGATTAAAGCCAGTGCCGGTGGCGGCGGTAAAGGCATGCGTATCGTCGAGCAAAGCAGCGATTTTGTCGAAATGCTAGACTCTTGTCGCCGCGAAGCAATCACCAGCTTTGGTAATGATCAGGTACTCATCGAAAAATACGCGCTAAAGCCGCGCCATATCGAAATCCAAGTATTTGGTGATACGCATGGCAACTATGTGCATCTGTTTGAGCGCGATTGCTCGGTGCAGCGCCGCCATCAAAAAGTGCTAGAAGAAGCGCCAGCTCCCGGTGTCGATGCAGCGATGCGTGAAGCGATGGGGACAGCGGCGATTGAGGCGGCGCGTGCGGTCAGCTATGTCGGTGCAGGGACGGTTGAGTTCATCGTTGAGCAGCGCGAAGGCACGATGAGCTTTTATTTTATGGAGATGAACACTCGCCTGCAAGTTGAGCATCCAGTCAGTGAAGCCATTACTGGTGTCGATTTGGTCGAGTGGCAGCTCTTGGTCGCCTCCGGTCAGCCATTGCCAAAGTCGCAAGATGATTTGGCGATTAATGGCCATGCGATTGAAGCGCGTATTTGCGCGGAAAACCCTGACAATGATTTCTTGCCAGCGACGGGTACACTCTTTACGTATCAAAAGCCTGAGCACAGCACCTTTGATGTTGCCGATGTACGTATCGACGATGGGGTACGCGAAGGCGATGTGATTAGCCCATTCTACGACTCTATGATTGCCAAGCTTATCGTGCATGCGCCGACTCGCGAGCAGGCATTGGCCAAACTCGATCGCGCACTCGCTCAAACGCGTATCGTCGGTTTGCCTAATAACGTGGCGTTTTTGCGTTATATCTTGAATACTGAGTCGTTTAGTCAAGCCAATCTCGATACAGCGCTTATCGAGCGCGAGGCGGACGAGTTATTTGATCAGCATCCACTTGATTTATCGACGCTGGTGGTGACTGCTATCGCCCAGCAGCTGGCTAGTGAAGGTATGGCACAAGACGCCGATCCGTTTAGTAAGCCGACAGGGTTCCGTGCTTATAACGATTATACACGCTCGTTTAGCTTGGTTTATGATGAGCAAGCTTATAGCGCTCGTATCAGTCATTGGCACAACGCCACTGCCACGGGTGGCAAAAAAGGCGCAGATAATCTGAGCCGCTTTACACTAGTGATCGAAAAAGAAATTGCGAACGCTGACAAAAATGCCAATGCCAATGTCGCCGCGCCAACCGAAGCGGTATATGAAGGTGAGGTCAGCTACGCCAGCGATGACGCGCACAATCATACATTATGGCTCGATGGCGCACGTATCAATGCGCAGAGCTGGGTGAACAATGAAACCGTCTATGTGTTCACCGATCGTGGCCGTGATGAAATTACACTTGTCGATGTGATGGCGCATGTAGGCGAAGAGTCTGCAGCAGTCGGTAGTTTGAAGTCACCGATGCCAGGGCAGGTCGTTGCCTTTAAAGTGGCTGTCGGCGATAGTGTAAAAAAAGGCGAGCCACTCGCCGTCATCGAAGCGATGAAAATCGAGCACACCATTACTGCACCCACCGATGGCGTGGTGGGAGAGTTGTTATTTGCAGCAGGTGATTCGGTGGCTGATGGTGATGAGCTGCTCCGTATTGATACAGAAGCTAGCGGCGCTTAAGCGCTGAAGTATAAGAAATGGAATATATAGTCAATTCGATATAAAAACGATACCGTGAGATGAAAAGTTGTTTTTCGTAGCCTCTGTCGGCGTAGGCACAGCACGCAAGAAAAACAACTTTTCATTGAGCGACTTGATAGCCAGGTATCTGATTTATGTGGATTCGACTATAAGAACCGAAATATAAGAACAGTGAAAGGATAATAATCATGAGCCATTCGTATCCAGAGCACGTCACCATCGTTGATGTCAGCCCACGTGATGGCTTGCAAAACGAAGCCATGACGGTACCGACGGCGGTTAAGCAAACGCTTATCAACGATTTAATCGCAGCAGGCGTCAAAAAGCTGGAAGCGACCAGCTTTGTCTCGCCAAAGTGGGTACCACAAATGGGTGACAACAGTGAGCTGATGACCGCACTGGCAGAGACGCGGCATAATGACGTTATCTATTCGGTACTCGTGCCAAATATGCGCGGCTTTGATAATGCGATTGCACATCGCCCTGATGAAATCGTTATCTTTGGCTCAGCCAGCGAGACTTTTAGTCAAAAAAACATCAATTGCAGTATTGATGAAAGTATTGAACGTTTTGCACCCGTTGCCGCTGCTGCAAAAGCGCATGGCATCAAAGTGCGCGGCGTCATCTCTTGTACGGTTGGTTGCCCTTATGAAGGCGAGATTGACCCAAGCCAAGTCGCGTATGTGACCAAGCGTTTGGTTGAGATTGGCTCAGAGCAGATTGGTATTGCTGATACGATTGGCGTCGGCACCCCGCTAAAAGTACAGCGCGCCCTACAAGCCGCATTAGAATATGCTGACATCGCTATGCTATCAGGCCATTTTCATGATACTTATGGTCAAGCCGTGAGTAATACTTTAGCCGCACTACAGATGGGTGTCAGCGAATTTGATACTTCAGTGGCTGGGCTTGGCGGTTGTCCTTATGCCAAAGGCGCAACGGGCAATGTAGCCACCGAAGATGTCGTCTACATGCTGCATGGTATGGGTATTAGCACTGGCATAGATTTGGATAAATTGGTCGTGGCTGGCGAGCGTATCAGTGAATTCTTGGGTCGCCGCAATGGCTCAAGCGTGGCACGTGCGCTGATTAATAAGCGTCAGTCCTGACTAAGAAAATAAAGCGAGTCACAAGCTATATGGTCTCTTTTTAAATGGATGTCCCGTCCTAAAATAAGTTTACACAAAAGAGGCTTATAAATGGACAAATCCCAGAGTACAAGAGTTAAGCGCACCCAGAAAGATTACACACTAGGCTTTAAACTAGCCGTCGTAGAGCAAGTAGAAAAAGGCGACATGACGTACAAACAAGCCCAAAAGCACTATGGCATACAAGGGCGCAGTACCGTCCTAACTTGGCTTAGAAAACATGGTACATTAGACTGGAGTACACCACCAAAGAGTCTAAGAATGCCACATAAAGAAACCCCAGCCCAAACCATTAAAAGACTAGAGCGCCAACTGGCTGATGAAAAAAAACGTACGCTCCTACTTGGCAAGATAGTTGAAGTACTAGAGAGTGCAAACGGAGTTAACAAGACAAAAAAGTTACCTACGACATCCTCTGGCAACTCAAAGAAGACAAGCAAATAAGTCTAGCCGAAGGATGTCGTATATTAAACATCAGCCCTCAAGCTATTTACCAGTATCAAAGGCGTCGCTATAAAAGAGAGCGAGAGCTATCTATTATCAAACAGTGGGTACAAGAGTACCGAATGTTTATGCCTCGAATAGGTGGCAGGAAGTTATACTGGCTGATTAAACCTAAACTTGTCGCACAAAAGATAAAGATGGGACGTGACGCATTCTTTGATTATCTACGAGTGCACAAACTGTTAGTAAAGCCTAGACGAAGCTATACTAAAACAACCTTTAGTAAGCACTGGATGAAAAAGCATCCTAACTTAACGAAAGATGCACCAGCGCCGATAAGGCCAGAACAAACCTTGGTTGCAGATATAACCTATGTGACCTCTAAGCAAGGTACGCATTATTTATCTTTAGTGACAGATGCTTATTCAAGAAGAATTATGGGCTATCATGTCAGTGATACGATGCCAGTCGGTGAGGTGGTTAAAGCATTAGATATGTCAGTTAAAGCAAGATGCTATGAGCATGAAACCATTCATCACTCTGATAGAGGTTTACAGTATTGTGCTAGAGAGTATCAAGAGGTGCTTGAAAAGAACAACATTAGACCGTCTATGACAGATGGTTATGATTGTTATCAAAATGCTTTAGCTGAACGAGTGAATGGTATTTTAAAAAATGAGTTCTTAATTCATCAGTGTAATACGTTAGATGAGCTAAGAGTGCTCGTTGATGAGTCGGTTTATATTTAGGGGCTGTAGTAGATAAGCACTATGCTAGACTACTTTTATGAAGATAACCCGTTGTAAACTAAGTAAAAAAGTACAGCGAAGGCTGTTAGAGTTTTTCACAGCTGAAGTGACTGCTAGAACAGCCGCAGATTTGCTTGATATTCAGCCTAATACTGCTGCACTTTTTTATCATAAAATAAGACTTGTGATAGATTACCATCTCTCATTAGAAGCTGATGAGCTTTTTGATGGTGAAGTCGAATTAGATGAAAGTTACTTTGGCGGTGTACGCAAAGGTAAAAGAGGTCGCGGGGCTGCTGGTAAAACCGCTGTATTTGGTATTCTAAAACGAAACGGTAAGGTTTATACCATTGTCGTAGCAGACACCAAACAGACTACTCTAATGCCTGTTATTAAGCGTAAAATCAAGCCTGACAGCTTTGTTTATACGGATAGCTATCGAAGTTACAATGCATTAGATGTGAGTGAGTTTAAACATTTCAGAGTCAATCATTCTAAAGAGTTTACTTGCGGTAAAAACAATCACATCAATGGCATTGAGAACTTTTGGAACCAGTCTAAACGAACTCTAAGAAAGTATAATGGGATCGATAAGAAGAACTTCCATTTATTTTTAAAAGAGTGCGAGTTTAGATTTAACTATGGCTCACCATCTAATCAGCTGAAAATCCTGAGAAAATGGTGTGATATTTAATCCTTATCTACTACAGCCCCTATATTTATAATCATATGAGACCGCATCTGAGTTTGAATATGAGAACGCCTTTCGAGATTCATCAAAGTTATGCTTGTACTGCATAAAAAAACCAGATACACGGGGTATCTGGTTTCATTTAAAATCATCAACCTATTTTAGGACGGGACAGGATCTAAATTTTTAAAAAATTAAACATCAAAATACAAGGAATGGTTATGAGTTTACCTGGGTTAAATTTTCAGCTTGGCGAAGATATTGACGCACTGCGTAACGTGGTACAGCAGTTTGCGGCTAATGAAATCGCCCCGCGCGCAAGCGAAATCGACAGCAGCGATGAGTTCCCAATGGATTTATGGCAAAAAATGGGCGACTTGGGTTTGCATGGCATTACTGTTCCTGAAGCGTACGGCGGCTCGGATATGGGCTACGTGGCTCATATGGTTGCAATGGAAGAAATCAGCCGCGCTTCTGCCTCTGTAGCACTCAGCTATGGCGCGCACTCAAACCTATGCATCAACCAAATCAAACGCAATGGTAATGAGGCGCAAAAACAAAAGTACTTGCCTAAGCTCATCAGTGGTGAATTCATCGGTGCGCTGGCGATGAGTGAAACGGGCGCTGGCTCAGATGTGGTCAGTATGAAGCTCAAAGCCGAAGAAAAAGACGGCCATTATGTGCTAAACGGCAGCAAAATGTGGATCACCAATGGTCCAGATGCCGACGTGATGGTGGTGTATGCCAAGACCAATCCAGAGCTGGGCGCCAAAGGCATGACGGCATTTATCGTTGAAAAAGGCATGAAGGGCTTTGGCACCGCACAAAAGCTCGACAAGCTCGGCATGCGCGGCAGCCATACCGGTGAGATGATCTTTGATAATGTCGAAGTGCCAAGTGATAATATCTTAGGCGGCGTCGGCAATGGCGTCAAAGTGCTGATGAGCGGCCTTGATTATGAGCGTGCGGTACTTGCTGCAGGCCCTATCGGCATAATGCAAGCGGTGATGGATAATGTCGTGCCTTATATCCACGACCGCAAGCAGTTTGGGCAAGCGATCGGTGAGTTTCAGCTTATCCAAGGTAAAGTCGCGGATATGTATACCATCCTGCAAGCGGGGCGCAGTTTCTTATACACGGTCGGTAAAAACCTCGATATGCTCGATCAGCGCGGCGCAGGCCATAGCCGAGAAGTGCGCAAAGACTGCGCCAGTGTGATCTTGTGGTGCGCCGAAAAAGCCACATGGATGGCAGGCGAGGGCATTCAAATCTTTGGCGGTAATGGCTATACCAATGAATATCCGCTCGGTCGCTTTTGGCGTGATGCCAAGCTCTATGAGATCGGTGCAGGCACCAGTGAGATTCGCCGTATGTTGGTTGGTCGTGAGTTGTTTAACGAGACTAAGTAGAAACACGTGCTCTCATATTAAACCAAAAAAGCAGGTCGCTTAAAACGTCCTGCTTTTTTATGTTTATTTTATGTCTTATAAAAATCTTAGATTAAAATTGTTATGTCTGTTTACTGTGGTCAAAATAGCGTGCCAGACCAGTTAATAGTAAATCATCACGTAGTCGTACTGGGCGATTGACGTGCTGGGCGATGATGGCGGCATCGCCACCCGTCATGATGACTTCGAAGTTGGGATGACGATGGCTGATCTCGTTGATAGCGCCAACGATAGAGAGCAGTATACCGCGATGCACCGCGTCTTGGGTGGTCATGCCCTGACCGACGCTATCAAAGGCACCGTTAGAGATGGTGATTTGCTTGGTACCAGAAAATAGCGACTCGCGCTGCAAATAAATACTGGGGAAAATATAACCGCCCAAATGTGTCGCATGATCGATCAAGTCAATCGTCACCGCGGTCCCGCAACCTATCACGCACTGACGCTTTTTTTTATCGACTGCACCCAGCATCTGCAGCCAGCGATCGCAGCCGAGCTGCTGATCGTTATAGTCGCTACGCATCAGCGGGTGCGCGGCATCGACATGGACAAACTCAAACGGGATATTTAGACGGCTGAGGGTTTCGGTGACTTTTATATTGAGCGCTTCGCCGAGCACAGATGAGATACCGATAAAATCGGGCGCATATCGCTCAAAGCGATCGGTGAGACCCATGAGTAATTCGGCAGGCGCTTGCAAATGCTGCTTGGCATCATGGTCGACGATCTGACCGATATCATCGGTGAGCCAGTATTTTAAGCGGGTATTGCCAAGATCTAACCAGAGCATAAAAATCCCTTTATATAGTCAATTCACTAAAAAATGTTATGGCAAAGCTTGTCAATAAAACCCAGAGACTTTTATGCCATAAGGGCGATAGCGCCCGCAGGCTCTATGCGTTAGGCCTGATGAATCACGTCAATGCGTCCAGTAAAAAGCGCAGAAATATTACCGTTATCTTGGCGCAATTGCAAACACCCATGTGTATCGATACCGCAGGCATATCCTGTCACTACAGTGCTATTGCCATGGTGCTCTTGAGTGACGCGTAGGCGCCGTCCTGCGAGAGCATCGACCCCATCAAACTGCTCTAAAAAACGATCCAGATAGTAGGTATGACCGGTGGGTTTTTCTAAACTAAAATAGTCAAAACGCGTCATCGCTGCCATCAGCGCTTTGCTCATTTGCTGATAGAGTGTTTTGAGATTTGGCAAGCGTATCGTCGCCGCGTCAGGCAGCATCTGACCGATATCTTGTAGACTGATCGCCTGATAGCTCATGCCTTCGCAAGTCTGCGCAGTCAGCGCTGGTGCCGCTTGTACATTTAGCCCCACACCCATCACCACACCGACCAACTTGCCTGCTATGGTGACAGGCTCTATCAAGATGCCCGCAAGCTTTGAGAACGGCTGAGTTTGTATTGCTGGCTCAGAGGGTGTCAGCGCCGGCTTGGATATGGCAGCATAAAAGCCCAAGTCATTGGCCCATTTTACCCCGATAGGCGTCAGCTGGCGCGCGTGCAGTTGCTCATTGAGCGCTTGAATGACAGGCATTTTTGCTAGCTCGACACCGATGACCAAAGACAACAAACCGCTAATCGGCTGATGCACAGGGTGATATAACGACAAGTAAACATTACCAGGTGGCGACTGCCAAGAGCGTCCGTGCTGCCCGCGACCAGCGCTTTGGGTATCGGCAGTCAGTAGATGCATCTGTGCAGCATCAAGCGTGCCATCTTGTACCGCTGTGATCAGCTCGCTATTGGTCGAGGCGCTACTAGCAAGGTGCCGATGGTTGAGCTCAGGCAAATGTACAAGCGTTGGCGATGTATCTGACGCAGTTGGAGTAGAGGTCTCGGCTAAAGGGTCAAAAGGCGCGGCAGATAAAGGGGCTGATGGTGGCATAAGTTTCGTCGATGTGGTTCAGGTTGTAGGGACAATCTTTGCTATACTGAGCGCGGGTCACGGCTTGGTATGAATAAGCGCGAATGAGCATGAATAAGCATGAATAAGCATAGTGACGTGGCTTAATAGCGGTAATCAAATAGCATAAAGATCGGCTACAGGTTTGGCAAATGGAATATATAGTCAATTGCAAATAAAACGGTTATATAAAGTTAAACGCACTACTGGTATAAATCTTCCTTGTGTGCTGTGCCTACGACCTACAAATGCGCAGATGCGCTAAAAATACTCCAAAACACTCCAAAACTCCAAAATAAAAGGCTGAGCTAATGATGTTATATGTGTGGTTTGTGATTGCAGGGGCGTTTGCTGGGGTCAGTGCAGGCTTGTTTGGGGTAGGCGGCGGTATGATTATTGTGCCCGCCTTGGTGTGGATATTTACCGCCTATGACTTTTCGCCTGATGTCATCACCCACCTGGCGATCGGCACCTCGCTTGCGACCATCATTGTCACCTCTATTAGCTCATTGACAGCACATAATAAGCGCGGCGGTGTGCGCTGGGAAGTCTGGCGCAAGATGGCGCTGGGCTTGGTCATCGGAAGCCTTGTCGGTGCCGGTATCGCCGATATGATCGATGGAAAAGTTTTGCAAGCCATCATTGGTGTTGGTGCGTTATTGGTCGCGCTAAAGATGCTGTTTTTGTCTAACAAAGAGCAGCTCGGCAAGCCTTTGCCGCCCGCTGGCGTGCAGTTTGGCGCGGGCACAGGGATTGGTATGGCGTCCTCTATCTTTGGTATCGGCGGTGGTAGCTTGACCGTACCGTTTTTAAACTGGGCAGGACTGCCGATGAAGCAAGCGGTTGGCACCTCGGCCGCGTGTGGTTTGCCGATTGCGGTGGCAGGCGCGGTAGGATTTGCATGGTTTGGTCAAGACGTGGGCAATTTGCCTGAGGGTACGCTCGGTTTTGTCCATATCATAGGGTTTTTGTGCATATCCATCGCCAGCTTTATGATGGCAAAGGTCGGTGCCAAGCTTGCACACGTCTTGCCAGCCGCCACGCTTAAGCGTGCGTTTGGCGTGTTGTTATTGTTTGCCGGCGGGCAGCTGCTGCTGAGTGCGATTAGGGTGATTTAAGGATTATAGTCAGTTAAAAACAAAACTGTAATAAGTTCCAACGCGCTACTGGGATGAATTTTTCGCAGCCTCTGTGTATACAGCACGCAAGGAAAATTTATACCAGTAGCGCTATAACATTTTTAAACTGAATCTACTATAGTTTATAAACATGATTCTGTCATGTAATTGAATAATGCTTATAAAAGTGTTTATGATTTTTGGCTACTATACAGCTTCTGATTCAATATCAAATTAATTGATTTTTAAAGATGCTTTGTACAGTTCATCAAAGATACTTTCAGCGATAAATTCAATTACAGGAACACATACAGCATCGCCCATAGCAAAATAACCTTTGTTATTATTTTCTGGAAGTTTAAAAGTATCTCTTACGCCTTGCAATCTTGCATACTCTCTTGGAGTTAATAACCTTACATTCCATTCATTATGACCAGCACGTATAAGAATTTGTTTGCTAGAACCTCCTCTAGGCGTTCTTAGACATCCTGCAAAACCATCTGTTCTTAGTTCAGCCATTGACTTACCCTTTCTCATACGTCGATATACAGTCCCATAAGAGAAATAAGAATGCTTCAACATTTCATTTAAGGTTAATTGATGGTTTTTACTCATTTGTTCATATAAGTGATTTTTTCTATCTTCATTCCACCATAAATCTGAGTTGTTAGGAATTTCAATGTCAACAATATCTATTAAATGTTTATCCGCTTTTTTAGGCAAACTAATATTTAATAGACCCCAATTCAAATCTTTGCTACTCAGAATGATATCCTTTATTTTTTGTGACCTTAGGGTAGGGTGATTTTCAAAATCTAACCACCAGTCATCAAATAGGTGGGTGTTTTTATTTATTTTCATTGTTTGTAAAGCAAGATTTTCTTCCACAGCAATTAAAAATACACGTGGCCTACTTTGAGCGGAAAAATTAATTGCGTCCAACTCTATAATATCTACATAATAACCAAGTTCGCTAAAGTATTTAACCGTTAGCTTTACATCTTCTCCTTTATGAGAAGTTAAGAAACCTCTGACATTTTCAAGTAATACTACTTTTGGGGCTGCCCCTATATTTTTTTTAGTTCTTAATATTTCTATAAATGCATTTAGAGTTCCTGACTGTTTGCCAGCTAAACCAGCACGATTGCCTGCAACTGATAAATCTGTACAAGGAAAGGATGCTGTATATAAGAAGACGTTATTTGGAACAGTATCTGAGTTTTTGACTACATCCCAAATATCTCCTAACCAAAAGTCACTGTCACCAAAGTTTTCAACATAAGTATCTCTTTTGTCTGGTGAGATGTCATTAGCCCACACACATTTCCATTTTGACTTGCTAAGCCCTTCTCGAACTAAACCTACACCAGCAAAGAATTCGACAAATTTTTTCATTATATAACCTGATTTAGTTTAGATATGATTTTATCATCTCTATACATTAGTTTTCCTTCTTTTACTTCCATTATCAATATACCATTTCTTTCAACATAACCTCCTGAAATACTTTTTCTAAATCTCTGTCTTCTTTGACTCTTATCTATAGAAACATCATAGTTTTTTATATAATGTGGTTCCCACAGCTTAAAGAAATTTTCAGCTAAGTCTTCACCTTTTATTGCTCTTACAACGACATTTCCATAGGTTTCAGAGTACATACAAAACAAATGATTTATCTTACAGTCTTCTAATAATTTAGAGCTTCCAGTGTTCAAATGGTATTGGTATTCGTACGAACCGCTTTCTTTAGCTGATTTAACCTCCCAACCTTGTAGGTCTGCACCTGTCAAACCATTACCTGATCGCTCTGTTAGTAAAGCTCCAAATAATTCCCATAAAACTGGAGGGACAGAACCTGCTATTTTGAGATTATGTTTTTTCAACAAACTAATTTTTTCTTCATCATATATATGACGAGTATAGAACTGATACGCCTTATCAATACTAAGCATCGAAGTCTCCTATTTCCTCTAGAAGACTACTAGCATTGACTTGTAAAGCATCAGCAATCTTAATTATATTAAGAATACTGATATTTCTTTGACCACGCTCAACGGAACTGATATAAGTTCTATCTAGTTTAGATAACTCTGCTAATTTTTCTTGACTAATATCACGTTCGTTACGAAATAACTTAACCTTTGTTCCAAACTGAGATAGTATCGCTTCTTTTCTCATAATTCCTCCATTCAACAATAGAAGAATCATGTACTTTTGTATACTATGAGTCCACGGACTATAAGTCACAAAATTTTTTGCTAGAACCTATCTTTGCTTTATTATTCTAAATAATATTTAGGCAGTTTATAATAACTCAATTAACTACAGGTATGTTTAAAGTCTTTATAATCAGCCAATAACATTTAAAGTTTTTTACCTTCAATTCTTTTCAAGCGCATCGAGCCCCAAGCGCATCCATTTTATGGCCAGCTCGTCATGGTCGGTAAGCATATTCCATAACGCATCTTCGCTAAAGATAGAGTGCGCTTCACCCGAGTGCTCGATGGGCAGATCTGCTTCGTGATCTTTCATCCACTGTGGATTTAGATAGTAGTCTTTCAACTCATTTTGTAATGCTTCAGCTTTTAAGAACTGCTTTTGCGCCTCTAGTTGCTGGCGATATAGCTTGCACCACTGCTCATATTTTTGCTGCAATTCTTGTGGATTATAATCAGCCATTTTAATGCCCTTAACTTTTAGTGCTTAGAGGAATCATTATTATTTTAGGCCTTATTATAGCATCCCGTACAAAGTCCAAAAAATCGTCATCATTTGCGGTAGAATAGCCGCCTGTTTTTGTTAAGTTTGTCGATCCTTCATGCGTCTAAAATCTCTTAAGCTGGCAGGATTTAAATCCTTTGCCAATCCTACGACCTTTACCTTCCGTCATGGCATCACCGCCATCGTCGGGCCAAACGGCTGCGGCAAATCCAATGTCATCGATGCCATTCGCTGGGTGCTGGGTGAGACCTCCGCCAAGCAGTTACGCGGCGGGGCGATGAGCGATGTCATCTTTGCCGGTACACAAGACAAAGCGGCCAAAAGTGTCGCCAGCGTCGAGCTGACCTTTGAGCATACTCAAGATGAGCAAACTGGCATTCGCCATGAATTGAACCTGTACCATGAGCTCTCTGTGCGCCGTCAGGTCAATAAAGAGGGACGCTCGGATTACTTTATCAATGGCACGCGCGCGCGCCGCCGTGATGTGGTCGATGTGTTTTTGGGCACTGGACTTGGGGCGCGTAGCTATGCGGTGATTGAGCAAGGCATGATTGGGCGTATTGTCGAGTCAAGCCCGATGCAGCTACGTGAGTTTATCGAAGAGGCGGCTGGGGTATCGCGCTATCAGGCACGCAGAATAGAGACACAAAAAAAACTTGAGAAAACCCAAGACAATCTGGCGCGCCTGCATGACATGCAAAGCGAGCTGGTCAGTCAACAAAAACGCCTGTCCAAGCAAGCCGCTAGCGCTGAGCGTTATAAAGAGCTGGCACTGACGCTGGCGGACATCAAGCAGCAACTGGCCATTCAGCAGCTGTATCAGGCCAAGCATAGTCAGCAGCAGCAAAAACGCGCCCATGAGCAAAGCTGTGCTGAAACCGCTCGCCTGCAAGCACAGTATGAGGATCTAAAAGCCAAGCAAGATAAGCTGACGGCTCATATCAATCAAGAGCAATGGCTCAAAGACGATGCACAAAGCCGCCATTATCAGCAGCAGCTCAATTATCAAAATGCCGAGCACGCGCTAAACGATGCCAAATCGCAGCTTGCCAGTTTGGCGCAGCAGATGAGCAGCTTGGCGCAGCAGCGTGAGCAGGCCGTCAATGAGATTGAACGCATCACCACCGAGCAAGCCGAGCAGCAAAACGTGCTAGAAAAATTGCGCCCGCAGCTCGATGAGATAGCGAGTAAACGCGAGACGCATCAACGTGACGAGCGGCCGCTACAGCGCGCCTATCATGACGCACAAAACCAGCTGTCACGGCTACAAGACAATCATCGTGTGCTAGAGCAGCAGCAAGCGATTAATAGCCAAGCACAAAAACGCCAGCAGCAAAGCCATGAAAAATGGCAGCGCCGCCAGCAAAACTGGCAAAACCTCTGGCAGCAGCTACAGCAGTCACTGTCTGCCAAAGTAAATGCGGCCAATACACATAGCGCAGATGGACAAAATCCGACCTTAGCGTCGCACATTGCTGAGCTGAATAAACAGCTACAACAGATCGAACGCCAACAAGATAGCGTCGATGAGCGACTCTCCGAGCTACAGCCGCGCGCGCATGAGCTGCAGCAGCTTTTACATAAGCAGCAGCGCGCGCTGGGCGAGGAAGAAAAACGTCATGCAGTGTTGACCAGTGAATACGACACCTTGCACCAGATACTGCATCCAACACCTACGCCAAAATCACAACAGTCTGCTAAGGTAACAACCACCGATGTAGTAACAACTGATTTAGCAAATCAAGTAGTAAATAACGATAACGACTTAGCCATTACCACTTTGCGCGAGCAGATTGAGCTGAGTGCAGTAGGCAAGCAGCATGCTGAGCTGCTCGATAAGGTGTTAGCACTATGGCTCGATAGTCATGTGCTGACTTCTAAACAAGCAAGTAATGAAAAAGTTAATGGCGAGGTGCAAAAAGCGAATAGCTTATGGCAAGCGCTTGAGTATAACTTAAGGGATGTGTTTACTTATCAGAATGCGCAAAACGCGCAGACTAATAAACAGGACAATTCGTCAATAGAAACGGGTCATAGCTTGTGGCTATCTGCTAAGCAAAATGATGTAAACGAAAAGCCATTTGTTGGCGCATTGCCAAATACTTTGACTGATAAAGTACTGCCTTTATCACAGCTGATCGCGGCGCCCAACCTAGCGCTTTGGCAGCAGTGCTATCTATATAACGCAGACCTTACAACAAACAGCCATCACACCTTCGATGTGCTGGCAGATATATTAAAAGCGCTCCCACCGTCAGCGATTTTGCTAACGTCTGATGGCTGGCTTATCAGTCGTCAAGGTACGATAAATCTTGGCAAGCTTGTTGGCGCGCAAGATGGTCAAAATGACAGCAATAGTCAATTTTTGACGCAGCGTCTACAGCAGCGCGAGCGGCTGCAGATCTTAGAAGAGCTACTTGATGGGCTGGAGAATAAAATAGAAGAGCAGCGCAAAGCCATTGCTAATAATCAGCGAAGCTATGATGCGTTGACGATTGGCTTAGAGGAAGCGCGGGCGCAAGCTGAGCAGCTGACGCGTGATAAATATAAATATCAGGAGCAGCTGACAACCCAGCGCGCTGCCGCTGAGCGCCTGCAAGCAGATAGCCAGCGCCTAACTGCGGACAAAGCAGCCCTTGAGCAAGAGCAGCAGGAACTGGCGCAAGAGCAGCAGGCGCTTACGCATGAGCAGCAGCATATCGCAAGCGAGCTGGCAGCCCTTGCGCCGCAAATCACTGAGGCGCAGGCGACTATGCAGCAACTGCAAGCTGAGCGCCGTGAGCAGCAGCACCGTCAGCAAGCAGATGACGACGCTTGGCAAGCCCTGCAGCTGCGTGTACAGCAAAGCCAGATGCGTCTTGAGCACAGTAGCAGTAGCCTAAAACGCGCAAATGCGCAATATGATAAGGCGAAACAAAACGAGGAAAGTCTAAAGGCGCAGCATGAGCAGCAGCAAAATAAACTGCCCGCGCTGCAGACCGCCTTGCAGGCACTGCAACAAACGCGCGATGAGCAGCAGGCGCTCTTGGCAGAGCGCGCTGCGGCTTTAACCGCGCTAAAAGAAACCTACAATCAGCAGCAGGCGACTTTAGACACGCTACAGCAGACGCTACAGACGCAGCAAAGCGAGCAGGCCGCCCTTGCCACTGAGCTGGCATTGAGCGCCGCGCGTTTAGATGAGGCGACTCGCTATGCTGAAGACGCCATGGCCGAGTATCACCGTACCAGCGAACAGGGCGACACCGCGCAATTGATGAGTGTCTCGAGTTTGTTGGCGGATTTTATCGCCCATGATCGCCGCGTGCGCCCTGATAAAATCGCCGAGCTTGAGCGCGAAAAAGCCAAGCTTGAGCAGCAAATCAGCAAGATTGGCGCGGTCAATCTGGCCGCCGTGGCAGAGCTGGCTGAGGTCAATGAACGTCTAGAGCCGCTCGCGCAGCAGACCACTGACATCACTGCCAGTATGGAGACATTGAGCGAGGCGATAGCCGCTATCGACGAGACCACCAAGACCTTGTTTATCGAGACCTTAGAGGCGGTAAATACCGAGCTTGCCAACTTGTTTGCCAAAGTCTTTGGCGGCGGTCAGGCAAGCTTGACATTAAACTTAGAGGATCTACCAGCAAACACGCCCAAATCAGAGCAGTGGCGGGCAGGGCTGACCTTGATGGCGCAGCCAAAAGGCAAGCGTAATAGCCGCCTTGCGGTACTCTCAGGCGGCGAAAAAACCCTAACAGCACTCAGTCTTATTTTTGCCATTTTTAAGCAGCATCCTGCGCCGTTTTGTGTGCTTGACGAGGTCGATGCGCCGCTCGATGATGCTAATGTTGGGCGTTTTACAAGCCTCATTCATGAGCTGGCAGGTGACTTGCAGTTTATCTTTATCAGTCATAATAAGCTGGCCATGCAGATCGCTGACGAGCTCAAAGGTATCACCATGCCAAGCGCTGGGGTCTCTCGTTTGGTAAGCGTCTCGCTCGATGAGGCGGCGCGCTATATTAGTGAATAACAAGGAGAATGAGGACAGGCGCTAGACAAAACAAATCACGGAGCAATAAAATAGTAATAACAGCAAGCGGCGAGCAATGGTATAGTAAATAGCACGCCAGCAACGTCACACAACTGTGTCAGGCTGATGATAAACGATGACTATATGATGACGATATTCATAAGCCATGCTAGACTATTGCCATTTATTGTTTCTTGTGTATTCCCTTTTGTCATATATTAGGATGTATCTCTCATGACCGCTATTCAGTTTATCTTGATTGCCATTGCTGCGTTTATCGTGCTCGCAGGACTGTATATGGTCATTCGTAGCTTTAAGCGTCGTAGCAGCGCTGACGCTCCTGTCGTCAATTATGACAAAAACGGCATACCGATCATACCGCGTCACGAGCGCAGCATCGTCGACCAGCCAGATTTAGAAGACACTGTCGCCGGCGAGACCAGTATCGGCCCTGATCGCAGTTATTTAGATACGGTGGTTGAGCAAGAGCCTGTGACTGCGCCTCACAATACCGAGACCCCATCAGCCACGGCGCAAAACTTGGCCGATACGCCTGATAGCAATGATGAAGACTATATACGCTGGCAAGAAGCTGAGCTGCGCCGTGACGATGCAGAGTTTGCCGACACAGCGGCGCAGATGGGCAGTGAGCAAGAGCTCGATGCGTTCTCAAGTTTGGTATCGGCGACTGACAGCTTGATGCCATCGATTGATACGGCAGAAGAGCCAAGCTTTGATAGCAACAGCCCCATACTAGATCAGCACCTCTCAGAGCCAGTCGATGAAGCGCAAAACGCGCCGCTTATCAACGCCAAAGACAACATCAACATCACTATTTTACCAACCCAGTATCGTGATCGCCCAGCGGCGATTATTCGTGGCTGTGATTTGCTGGCATTGATTGACAAATATGGCCTGCGTTATGGGGCGATGAACATGTTTCACCGCTATGAAAAAAAAGACGGCACAGGCATGCTATGGTTTAGTATGATGGGCATCACCGAAAACGGTATCGCCCCTTTTGATCCGCATAGCGTCGCGACCAATGTCTATAACGGTGTGGTGGTGTTTTTGTCATTACCGCATCCGCAAGCGCTGCACAGCTTTGATAGTATGATGAGCATCGCTTATATGATGGCAAGCGATTTGGACGCCATCTTACTTGATGAAAATAACGAACCGATCACGCCCGAATACAAGCAGCAGCTACGCAACCAAGTCCGTGACTATGATGCCTAAGCGCCAACGCTAAATAAATCAATAGAAATTCAAAGCAAAACCAAAAGCAAAAAACATCATGATAGCGTGATGTTTTTTGCTTTTTTTATGGGCGGTTTATCACAATATTAGCCAAACTTGTTATGATATCAGCATCTAGAATAATCAAGACGCTGACTATGACTGACCTGCACTTATCGCCTGCCACGGCACAAAAACAACCTGCCACACCTGATGACATCGTGGCACAGATGCGCACGCTGATTGCCGCCATCAAAAAACACAATTATGCCTATTATGTACTCGACAATCCTATTTTGGACGATAGCGAATACGATCAGTTGCGCCGCGCATTGCTTGAGATCGAAGAAAAGTATCCGGATTTGGTGCAGTCCGATAGCCCCATCAACCAAGTCGGCGATATACCGCTGTCGGCATTTACGCAGGTGACCCATGACATCCCTATGCTATCGCTTGGCAACGTCTTTGATTATGACGAGCTGCACGGCTTTATGCGCCGCGTCAATGATCGCCTGAGCGATGCCCAGCAAAATCCTGAGTATGAGATGGAGCTAAAGCTAGATGGCCTAGCGGTGTCACTCAAATACGAGTATGGGCAGTTTGTGCAAGCGGTGACGCGCGGTGATGGGCAGACAGGCGAGGACATCACCCAAAACGCCAAAACCATTCGGAACTTGCCGCTGTATCTTTGTAAAGCAAAAGACATCCCGCTATTAGAAGTGCGCGGCGAGGTGCTGATGCCAAAGGCGGGGTTTTTACGTTTAAACCGTTTGGCAGAAGAGCGCGGCGACAAAACCTTTGCCAATCCACGCAATGCTGCCGCCGGTAGCCTACGCCAACTCGACCCTGCTATCGCTGCCAGCCGTCCGTTGGCGTTTTATGCGTATTCGGTCAATCAAGGTCTGCCAGCGGCGATTGAAACCCAGTCCGATGCACTTGCTTGGTTAAAAGAGCTTGGCTTTACCGTGAGTGCCGTCGAGGTGGTACGGAATCCACGCGAAGCACAAGCCTACTATGAGTCGGTGATCAAGAGCCGTGACACGCTACCGTTTGAAATTGATGGGACAGTGATTAAGGTCAACAGCCTTGCCCTGCAGCAGCAGCTTGGGTTTTTGTCGCGTGAGCCGCGCTGGGCGACCGCCTACAAATTCCCTGCCGAGACGGTGATGACGCGCTTAAACGATATCGAATGGCAAGTGGGGCGCACCGGACAGATCACACCTGTGGGTAAGCTTGAGCCGGTGCAAGTCGGCGGGGTGACAGTCAGCAATGTCACCTTGCATAACTTTGGTGAAATTCAGCGCTTGGATGTGCGCGCAGGCGATATGGTCAGTGTGCATCGTGCCGGCGACGTCATCCCCAAAGTCACGCGTGTCTGGCACGACCAGCGTCCAGCGGACGCAAAACCAGTCGAGCTACCATCGGCTTGCCCCGTGTGTGACTCGCCTGTGGTGCTGCCAGAGGGTGAAGCCTTGGCGCGCTGTAGCGGCGGTTTGTTTTGTCCTGCGCAGCAAGTCGAGGCGCTTATCCACTTTGTCTCACGGCGGGCGATGGATATCGATGGGCTGGGCGAGCGCTGGCTCATTAGCTTCTTTGAGCAGGGACTTATCAAAACCGTCGCTGATATCTATGACTTACATAACCATACCGACGAGCTGATCACTTTTGAAAAGCTGGGCGAAAAATCGGTAAAAAATCTCATCAGTGCTATCGACGCCAGCAAGCAGACGACACTCGCACGCTTTATCTACGCGCTTGGCATTCGCGGCGTGGGTGAGACGACCGCGCAAAACCTCGCCCAGCAGTTTGGCGAGCTTGATAGTTTGATGGCAGCGGATATCGAGACATTGCTACAAACACCTGATGTCGGTGCGATCACCGCCGAGCTGATTTATGAGTTTTTCCGAGCGCCGCACAATATCGAGGTCATCACCGCGCTACGCGAGGCAGGCGTGCATTGGGACAAGGTCGAGCAGGTCGCAGCAGAAGGGCTACCACTCGATGGGCAGACGTGGGTCATCACCGGCGCGCTTGATAGCATGGCGCGTGATGAAGCCAAGGCCAAGCTGCAAGCGCTCGGCGCCAAAGTCTCAGGTAGTATCTCGGCCAAGACCACCGCGCTACTGGCAGGGGACAAAGCGGGCTCAAAACTCACCAAAGCTGAAAAGCTGGGCGTACAGATAGTAGATGAGGCAGCGTTTTTGGCGATGGTTGGAGATGAGAGCCGTTAAAAAATTGCACTGCAATTTTAGGTTCGCAAATAGTGGAAAACAAAAGCATGGCCTCAGCATCGCTTGCTTTAATAGTAGGCAAATATGCGGGTCATGAGCCGTCTTTCTTTAGTGGTTCACTCGGCGCTCGTCCCTCGCGCAAGAGCAGAGCGAAAATTCTGCATCTATTTGAGTAGGGCGCGCCCAGCGCACCAGATAAGATGAGTTACTATAAGCGTGTTGAACATTCGACCATAACACTACTGCTCAAGCAGCCTCTATAGCTTCTACTCTGCCATTTCCCCGTGCGCCTTAGCATCCCCTTTTTTACCATCTGGCTGAATAACGATAGGCAAGACCAACCCTTTTGCAAAGTCATCGGTCAATACATAATCATAGCGACTGGCCGCCACGTCAGGCGTGGTATGAATGACAAGTTTTATCTCTTCACTATCGATAATCTCATGTGAGGTATAGCGCTCGCTTAGCTGATCTAGCACCTTTGAAAGTGCTTCGTTGCTCGCCATGCTCACTGTGAGGTTGTGCTGGGCAGTAGCAGTATCCATATCAAAATACTCGGCATAATCGAGGACGTTTTGGCTATCGATGGCAAAGGGGTACTCATAGGTACTGCGATCAGCAGGCTTTTCGCCGCTCGCGACCGACGACCAATCGATGGTGTAGGCGGCAGGCGCTGAGGTCTGTGCAGTGCCATCGCTGGACACTGCCGCTTGCTCAGTCGCAGGGTCAGCCACCTCAGTTGGCTGGTCACAACCTACTAGCGCCCAACCAGCAGTAGCCACTAGTAATATACTCGTTAAGCGCATTCCCATCGATGTATCCTCTTTGTTATTGGTCGTTATGATTGCCCGTTGTGCTATTTTGCCAGCTTTTGCTCGGCTTCTCTAGGGCGTGTCCTCAATACGTTTTAATACCTCGATATTACCTGTGCTATTTTCGTTGTTTGATTAGGGCGTGTTGAACATTCAACCATGGCACTGACAGAGACTATTAACGCGCATAAAAAAAACAGCCATCTTTTGATGACTGTTTTTGATGTGCTTTATTGGTTTGGCTTTTTGGTTTTCTGTCGTTTAAACGCAAAAGCTTAACGACTGAACCTTAAGTATTATCTACCGATCTGGCAGTTTACTTGATATTCTTTACCGTTTGCCCATTTGATGGCAAAGATACCTTTGTCACCTTTCATATGCCAAGCATAGACTGCTTCTGGGTTTGAGTCATTGATATAGCTGGCTACGTCACCTTGCACGCCGCCGTTTAGGATAATTGGCTGCTCTGCCCATTTTACTTTAGGCATGGTGGCGTTTAGCATGACTTGTTTTTTATTGATAGACTGTTTTGCCATGATTTGGCTGTCATCAGTACAGGTATAAGGTGCTGGTGCCATACGGTCGTAAGCGGCATCCGTGACGCTCTCTGATGCTGGCGTGTTTGCAGCGTTTGGCGTGGTCGGTGCGGTCGTGGCACAAGCGCTTAGCAATGCAAGGGCAGGTAAGGCAGTGGCGATTTTGGTTAGGGTGTTCATGGCATTCTCCAAATGTTTAATAAAACTATAAGAGTTCTTAAGACGTCTATAACAACTATCATGTATTTATTATTAACAAAGCATTAAGCTAACAATGCATTAAGCATAGGCATAAGCATATAGGGGCTATGGTAACGAAAGCCGCCTTTGATGAGTGTTAGAAATTGTTTGTTACATGTTCATTAAGTTACGTAAACACTGACTAATGTAACGCTACGGGACAGTCGTTAGTGATAACCGGCTCGCCGCCAGTGCCACATTTGATAGTTAATTCGATATAACACCCTACAATTACCAAAAAACGCCTGCCGACAATTAGTCGACAGGCGTTTTGCTCAGACAGCGCTTGGGATAGTCCACTCTAGCCATCGTCCAGACTATTTAGTCTTGCGCGGCGGCAGGCCTGTATGCTGCGTCTGAAAGTTGCCTTTACTGACGCGCTTTTTGCTATTTTTGTTCCCAGTATTTTTGGTCGTTGGGCGCTCAGAGGCGCGGTTGCTGCGTTTGAGCGAATCGTTGCCGACGCGGCTGTTCTTTTTGCGTGCAGAATGGTAGCTGTCTTGCGCCGCATCACGGCCTTCTAGGTGGGCGTTATATGGCGGTATCAGGCAGCCGCGATTTTTACCGATCAAGTCACTACGGCCCATGTCTTGTAGCGCTTTACGCAGTAGTGCCCAGTTTTTTGGGTCATGGTAGCGAAGAAAGGCTTTGTGCAATTTGCGCTGCTTGCCTGATTTGACGATATCCATATCACCACCTTCACGGCTAACCTTGTGTAGCGGGTCTTTGTGGGTATGGTACATGGTGGTCGCGGTCGCCATGGGGCTAGGATAAAACGCCTGCACTTGGTCGGCGCGGTAGCCGTTACGCTTTAGCCACAGCGCAAGGTTCATCATGTCCTCATCTTTGGTGCCAGGGTGGGCGGCGATAAAGTAAGGAATCAGATACTGCTCTTTGCCAGCCTCGGCGCTGAAGCGCTCAAACATGGCTTTAAATTCGTCGTAGCTGCCCATGCCTGGCTTCATCATCTTGGACAGTACGCCTTCTTCAGAATGCTCTGGGGCAATCTTGAGATAGCCGCCGACATGATGGCTGACCAGCTCTTTGACATATTCAGGGTCTTTGACCGCCAAGTCATAACGCAAGCCTGAGGCGATTAGGATTTTTTTCACACCTTTGATATCACGGGCCTTACGATATAGCTGGGTGAGGTTGCTGTGATCGGTAATGAGGTTTTCACAGACATCAGGATAGACACAAGACGGCTTGCGGCAGTTTTTCTCAATGGTCTCGTCTTTGCAGTTGAGACGGTACATGTTGGCAGTAGGGCCACCAAGATCGGAGATGACACCTGTGAAGTTAGGCGCAGTATCGCGGATGGCTTCGACTTCACGTAGGATGGAGTCCTCTGAGCGGTTTTGAATGATGCGGCCTTCGTGCTCAGTGATAGAGCAAAACGTACAACCACCAAAGCAGCCGCGCATGATATTGACCGAAAACTTAATCATGTCATAAGCTGGAATGCGTGCGTCACCATAGCTCGGATGCGGCAAGCGGGCATAGGGCAGATCAAACACATAATCCATCTCTTCGGTGGACAGCGGAATCGGTGGCGGGTTTAGCCACACATCGATGGCGCTGTGTGAGTTACCACCGCCGCTGTTGTGTCGCTGCACCAGCGCCCGAGCGTTACCGGGATTAGTCTCTAAATGCAGGATACGGTTGGCATGCGCGTAGAGCACAGGGTCTGATTTGACGTGCTCATAGTCAGGCAGGCGAATCACTGTCTTATCACGTGGCGGCATTTTTAGCTTATGTTTCCGCGCGGTCATCGGCTTGTTTGTTTTTATCTTATCAAACCCGCGTATCTGTACTATTTGCGTGTCGGTATCGACTTGATCAGCGTTTAAGACTTTGTTGGTGACGGGCTCGGCGACGAAGCCTTGATACTGCTGCGAGTATTGTGAAGCCGTGCCTGTCATCGCTGATGTGACTTGCCCAACTGGCGAGTCCGATGGTTTTTCTTGTTCGATTTTACAGCTATCAACGTTCTCGGTCATCACGTACGGGTTGATGATTGGATCGACGCGGCCGACGGTATCGACATCGTTGCTGGCGACCTCAGTCATATCTGCTTGCCAATGGCGACGACTCGGCGAGAGTAGATACGCTGTGCCTCGCAGCTTACTCATCTGCTCAAACGTATAGCCTTTAGACAGACCATGTATCACATCGACGATGGCGCGCTCGGCATTGCCGTACAGTAACACATCAGCGCGGGCGTCGAGCAAGATGCTACGGCGCACTTTATCTGACCAATAGTCGTAGTGGGCGATACGGCGAAGGCTGCCCTCGATACCGCCGAGGATAATCGGCACATCGGGATAGGCCTCACGGCAGCGCTGGCTATAGACGATCGCAGCGCGGTCGGGGCGTCTGTTTGCCACATTGCCCGGCGAGTACGCATCATCGCTACGAATCTTGCGATCGGCGGTATAGCGGTTGATCATGCTGTCCATATTACCCGCGGTCACGCCGTACGCATAGACTGGCTTGCCAAGCGCCATAAAAGCGTCTTTGCTCTTCCAGTCAGGCTGGGCGATGATACCGACGCGAAAGCCTTGTGACTCAAGCAAGCGACCGATAATCGCCATACCAAAGCTTGGGTGATCGACATAAGCGTCGCCTGAGATGATAATGACATCACAGGCATCCCAGCCCAGCGCGTCCATCTCAGCACGGCTCATCGGTAGATAAGGCGCAGGCTCGTAGCAGCTCGCCCAGTGTTTGTCATAATCATAAAGCGGTTTGATGCCTTGTTTAAAGGCGGTACGGGCGATGGTATCGGCAGACATGGGCGGACCTGTTAAATAAAAAGAGACACTAAAAAATAAGCCGTTATTTATCAATAATAATAACGGCTCATTAAAAAACGCTCATTTTAACATGAATTGTCTTCAGGATGTCATAAAGCCGTTTTAATGAGTGAAGGGTAAGTTATTGATAGCGTAAGAAAATATTGATCGTAAAGGCGGCCACCAAACCTTTGGCTTGTACCGTGTTTTAAAATCATGACTGTTTTAGTCAAAGACACAAGCTAATCGCCCAATAATTGTAATGGAAAAGTCACCACATCAAATGCTAAGGCAAAAGGCAGTAACACCAGTTTTTGGGCGCTATTAGGGCCGCGGCGAGTGACCTGCTCGTGCTCTGTTTGTGTATAAAAGCTGACGGTATAAGGTTTGGTCAGTGAGCGGTAATTGGACTGAATCAAACGTAAATTGCTGACTTGCGGATAGATAGCGCCTTTGACAGGAACGCTAAAGCAAAAGCGCTGTGCATCGATGCGCTGGTCGCTAGTGGTGGTGCAGTCACGGCCATTATTTTGCAAAAAGAACTGATAGTCTGAGCGCTGAAACTCGTCTTTTAATTTGGCATAAGACAGCTTCATCTCTCCTTGAAAAACGCCAGCGTTATCGGGTACATAAAAGCTCATGTCATTATCGACGTGGATGTTTTTGGGTGTCAGGGTGCTCAGTAAGCTGATCATCTCTGTCCCGCCCTGCGTCAACACATAGCTGTTTTTTTCGCCGACGATGACCATGGTAGCATTGGGCGTTTTGGGTAACGCTTGAGCTGGGCGACCAAAAGCGACGATCTGATCTTCGGATAATATCTCTTTGCTGGTTTGGCTGCTGACATGACGATCATTTTCTAGCAGTGCGCTGGTAGCGCAGCCTGAGCTGGCGAGTAGCGCTGCAAGCGATAGCCCTATACAGCTGGCTTTTAGATACCTGTTTAGGTATGCGTTTAGATATACGGCCGCGCTCATGCTTTGCAGCTTATGAATTCGCAGCTTATGAGAGAGTGGGGTTTTCGATGGGGTCATGGTCGCACTTCCTTGTTTGCGATATTGTTGTGGGGAGATGACGGTGGTTTTCTGTAGATATCCTACCTTGTTTATCCAATACTTTGCTACTGCCAATAGAGGTTTTGCGGCGGCAAATGAAGTGCTGTTGGCACCGATTGTCCTGCCTGTTATTGGTCTGACTATTATATGCTGGGGTGATATTTATAATAAAACAGGACGGTTTACGCGATGGTAAATCGTCCTGTTTATCAGCTCGATAGAAGCAGAGCCTGCCAGAGCATTTAATCCAAATGCTGCTTAAAGCCGCGCTGCTTATCGCGCTCCCAGTCGCGGTCTTTCAGAGTTTTACGTTTATCGTGTTGCTTTTTACCGACGGCAAGGGCGATCTGACACTTGACCATCGAGCGCTTCCAGTAGCAAGACAGCGGCACACAAGCATAGCCTTTTTGATTGACCGCGCCATATAATTTGTCGATCTCGCGGCGATTGAGCAGCAGTTTACGGGTACGGATGCTATCGGGGCTAATGTGCGTCGAGCTAGATAGCAGAGGCTGGATATGAGCACCAAACAAGAAAGCCTCACCATTACGAAAGGTAATATAAGCCTCGGTGATGGACATTTTACCTGCACGAATGGCCTTGACTTCCCAGCCTTGCAAAGACAAGCCTGCCTCAAAGGTTTCTTCGATAAAATACTCGTGCCGCGCTTTTTTATTGGCGCAGATTTGATTGTCTGGTTTTTTTGCTTTTTTTGACATAAATTCTCCATCAGGATGTCAGTGCGCTGCATCCTTGTCTTACCATTCCTCATCTAAGACCATCGGCGGGCCTACTATGTGAGATGAGTCGAAGCGCTTATTGTAGCAAAGCAAAGGGGCAAAAGGTAAATCGGCTGTTAGGACAAATGTAGCAGATAAGTATTAAATGTAGGCAAAATTTGCTAGCATGTGCAGTATCATTAACGACCAGATTAGCACTGCTATGAATTCAGCAAATGTCGCCCATGCTTCAAAGCTTCAGACCAAGATTTTATACCCTGGCACCTTTGACCCCATTACCAATGGCCATGTCGATTTGGTGACGCGCGCGACCAAATTATTTGATGAGGTGGTCATTGCCGTGGCATCAGGGCACCACAAAAAACCGCTGTTTAGTTTTGAGGAGCGGGTGGCTTTGGTCGAGACGGTGTTTGCAGATTTGCCGCAAGTGTCGGTGGTGGGTTTTGAAGGTCTGCTCGTGGATTTTATGCGCCTGCAAGGTGCCACTGCCGTCTTGCGTGGCCTGCGTGCGATGTCGGATTTTGAGTATGAGTTTCAGCTGGCCAATATGAACCGCGAGCTCGATGAAAATTTTGAGGCGGTGTTTTTGACGCCATCGCAAAACTACTCGTTTATCTCATCGACGATGATTCGTGAGATTGCCAAGCTTGGCGGCGATGTCAATAAATTTGTGCCACCTTGTGTCTCGCAAGCTTTTGCCAAAAAGCTCACGCTTAACTAGCCGTCACCGTTTATCTGCTGACAGTTATTTTATCCTTCACCAAACTCGCCAGAGTAATCTGCCGCGCTTGTTATTAGTCATACATAAGGAGCAGTTTATGGCATTGTTAATCACTGACGAATGCATCAACTGTGATGTCTGCGAGCCTGCTTGCCCAAACGAGGCCATCTCTGAGGGCGATGATATATACGTGATCGACCCTGATCTGTGTACAGAGTGTGTCGGTCACTTCGATGAGCCGCAATGCGTGGTCATCTGTCCTGTCGACTGTATTCCAAAAGACCCCGATCATATCGAGAGCGAAAGCGATTTGTTGGCCAAATACAAGCGTATCACTGGTCAATAATGCTCTGAGATGCTGCTGCCCAACAAAGCCTAGGAATAATATGATGAATACGGATATTCAATTGCCCATACACTTTTTTCAACATACATACCTTTCGTTTGCGAGCGGACGATGAGTATGCCTACCAGCGACTTCGACCACCAGCACTTGTGGCATCCCTATGCCAGCTTGCCGCCCACTTATCCAAATATCGTCATTGACCATGCCGAAGGTATCTATATCGTCACTCAAGATGGCACGCGCCTCATAGATGGCATGTCGTCATGGTGGGCAAGCGTGCATGGCTATAACCATCCGGTGCTCAATGCGGCAATGACTCATCAGCTCGGCAAAATGGCGCATGTGATGTTTGGGGGCTTGACCCATCAGCCGGCGATAGACTTGGGTGAAAAACTGCTCTCCATCGTACCAGCAGGCCTCGATGCTGTTTTTTATGCTGATAGTGGTAGTATCGCGGTGGAAGTGGCATTAAAGATGGCGCTACAGTATCAGATTGCTGCTCAGCGTCCGCAAAAGTGCCAGTTTGCCTCGACGCATTCAGGCTATTATGGTGATACGTGGCATGCGATGAGCGTCTGCGATCCTATCAATGGCATGCATAGCTTATACGGTAAACAGCTGCCGGTGCAGCATTTTGTCCCAGCCCCGCCATTGGGATTTGAACATAAATTAACGCAAGACGTACGCGATGAATTAACCCAGTTTTTTGCTAAGCATAGCGCTCAGCTTGCCGGATTCATTATCGAGCCTGTCATTCAGGGCGCCGGCGGCATGCGCTTTTATAATCCAGAGTATTTGCAATTACTGCGGCAGTTATGTAATGCGCATGATGTGCTGTTGATTACCGATGAGATCGCCACAGGCTTTGGCCGTAGTGGTAAGCTTTTTGCGTGTGAGCACGCCGATATCAGCCCCGATATTATGACCGTGGGTAAGGCGCTAACGGGCGGCTATATGACCTTTGCGGCCACCTTATGCACCCGCCATATTGCCGATACCATTCATCACAGCGACTATCCTGCACTGATGCATGGGCCCACCTTTATGGGTAATCCGCTGGCTTGCGCGGTCGCTTGTGCGTCGATTGATTTGATTTTGTCTTATGATATCGAGAGGCGTACGGCAGATATGCAAGCCGTTATGGAGTCGCAGCTTGCGCCAGCAGCGACATTGGATGGTGTCAAAGAGGTACGTTGTTTGGGCGCGGTCGCCGTCATTGAATTGGATGAAGCGGTCGATATGCCTGTTTTCCAATCCTTACTGATCAAAAATGGCATTTGGGTCAGACCCTTTGGTAAATTGGTCTATATCATGCCGCCCTTTGTCATGACGGATGATGAGCTGGTGACGCTATGTCAGTCACTACTGACCGTCGTTACCTTTTATGTAAATCAAATCTGTGTCACCAATAGAGTGGCTATATGAGCGTGCTATTTATCTCCGGTATCGATACCGACATTGGCAAAACTTACGCCACCGGTATACTGGCTAAGGCCTTGATGCAGCAGGGCATAAATATCATCACCCAAAAGCTGGTACAAACGGGCGTTGGGATTGATTTGGCCAGTGGTGAGATGAATATTGCTGATGATATTGTTACTCATCGCCAGTTGATGGATGTACCGCTACAGCCGTGTGACCTTGCTCACACCACATGCCCTTATCGTTATAAAAAACCAGCGTCGCCGCATCTGGCGGTCAGGCTGGCTGATGATGTGTTAGACCCTGATGTTATCACTCAGGCGACGCGGCAATTGCAAGTAAACTACGATGTGGTGTTGCTAGAAGGGGCAGGCGGTTTGCTCGTACCCATAACCGAGCAATTACTGACGCTAGATTATATTGCCAGCCAAGGCTATCCAGTGGTTTTGGTGACCTCGGGTCGCCTTGGCAGTATCAATCATACTTTGCTTAGCCTTGAGGCCATCAAAGCACGCGGTTTAACGCTGCATAGCGTGATTTATAATCCCATTCATGATAATGCGGCTCAGACAGATCCTGAGATTGCGACGAGTACCATGGCGTTTTTACAGCACCATCTGCAGCAGTACCATCCGGACACGTACTGGCTGACCCTGCCCTATATAAATCAAGATAAGCAACGCCACACTCTGCCAGATTTTTATTTACCAAATGGTTTTGTCTGAGGCGGCTACAAGCGATTATTTGACGAGGCAAAATTAGTCACAAAAGATATTCCCAGATGAGACTTGGGTTTGCTATACTGGCGCCCTTGGTAGACTAGGCGATCGCCGCTGCACACTGGCAACAGATGCGCAGGGGAGGAAAGTCCGGGCTACATAGGGCAGCGTGCCAGCTAACGGCTGGGCAGGGTAACCTGACGACCAGTGCAGCAGAGAGGAGACCGCCGCGCGCAAGCGAGGTAAGGGTGAAAGGGTGCGGTAAGAGCGCACCGCGTGGCCAGCAATGGTGCACGGCATGGTAAACTCCACGCGTAGCAAGACCAAATAGGCATCGGCATGGCGCGGCCCGCGTTCGATGCGGGTAGGTTGCTTGAGCGTATCAGCGATGATGCGCCTAGAGGAATGATCGTCCACGACAGAACCCGGCTTATCGGTCTACCAACTTTTTTATGCTTCGTTTTTTAAGCGTTGTGTTTAAACATTGTTTTTACGCTTCGTTTGTATAGTTAGCAGGGATGTTTTTGCGCTTAATTTGAATAAAACTCATTTTTTTTGCAAAAAAAGCCAATTAGGGGTTGACGGTATCCACCTCTATCGGTATTATACCGAGCCTTAAATGGCGATGTAGCTCAGCTGGTTAGAGCGCACGACTCATAATCGTGAGGTCGAGAGTTCAAGTCTCTCCATCGCCACCATATATCATAAAACCTAAGCAGTTTTAAAAAGCCAATCTTTCATGATTGGTTTTTTTTTGCCTAAAATAACTTAAAAACTCCGTCAGGCTGAGGCATTTTCATCATGAAGCCGCTTATAAAAGAGTCATTAAGCTTACGGATTTCTTGCTATATCATTGGTTTATCGGTTTACTCACAGATTAATTCTTGTAACTTGTGTCCTGCTTACTTATCATAGGGGCTGTTTTCGGTAAAGTCCTGTAACGCCATGTCTGTACAATTGCCTCCTTATCGTCCCATCAAGCACCGTAGTGGCCTTAAAGTCATGGGTGCTGCATTTCATGCGTTGCTGATGCGTGAGCTACAGACGCGCTTTGGTGGCTATCGTCTGGGCTATCTGTGGGCGCCACTTGAAGTCTTGTTCCAAGTGCTGATTTTTTTGGTTATTTTTGGGGCTATTCGTGAGCGCTTGGTTCCAGGAATGGACTATTCCTTGTTTCTAGTCGCAGGCATGGTACCTTTTCGCATGTTTCAAAGGATAGCGACAAGAGCATTGGGAGCGGTAGAAGCCAATAAAGGCTTATTGATGTATAGATCTATCAAACATATTGATGTGATTATTGCGCGCTCATTTTTAGAGCTGATTATTTATTTCTTTACTTCGATCTTATTGCTATTAGGTTTAGCTTTTTTTAATATCTATGCCAGCTTAGAGAGTCTACATATCGTACTGTTTTGCTGGATCACACTGTTTTTATTTAGTTTTGGCATTGCACTGATGATGATGGTTATTGGTTATTATGGTGGTGAGATTAGCAAGGTGATTACCATTATATTTACCATCTTGTACTTTGCTTCTGGCATTATTTACCCGATTCACATCATTCCAGAGCCATATTTTAGCTACCTGCTTTATAATCCTTTTATTCATAATATCGAGCTGATTAGGCATGCTTTTGCCCCTAACTATCCAGCATATCATATTGATATGGGCTACTTTTTGAAATGGATGTTTGTGGTGAATTTTTTGGGACTACTGCTTTATAAGTATGCAGAACGTGACATGATTCGTTCTCGTTAGAGCAAGCGTTAAGATATATAGAAAAGGCAAATAAATGATTGAAGTTAAAAATATTTCTAAGTCATTTATGACAAAAAAAGGTCGGCATTATCTTTTTAAAGATCTCAATCTGACCATTGGTGATAAGCAAAGCGTTGGCTTGCTCGGGCGTAATGGCGCGGGTAAGTCAACCTTGCTGCGTATCATCTGCGGACTTGATGAGCCAGACCATGGTGAGATCATCACCGACTCTACCATCTCATGGCCAGTCGGTGTGGCAGGAGGCTTTCAAGGCAGTTTGACGGGTCGGCAAAACGTCCGCTTTGTGTGCCGGCTATATTCAAGCGGGGCCTATATCGATGAAAAAATTCGTTTTGTCGAAGAGTTTGCGGATATTGGCAACTATTTTGATATGCCGGTCAAAAGCTACTCATCTGGTATGAAGGCTCGTTTGACCTTTGGGCTGAGTCTGGCGTTTGATTTTGATTATTATATGCTCGATGAAGCCGGAGCGGTGGGTGACGCGGCATTTCGTAAGCGTAGCGAAGAGATTTTGGCCGCCCGCCGAGAGCAAGCAGGGTTTTTGATAGTGTCGCATAATATCGGTGATATTAAGCGTAACTGCGATATTGGTATTGTATTAATGGATCAGACAGCACACGTCTTTGAAGATACAACAGAAGCGATTGAGGTTTATGAAAAGCATATCCACAAAGCAAAAAAGTAAGATAATTAACCTCTCGTTATTTATCGGCTTAGTCATACTGCCTTGGGTGCTCGTGATATTTTATGTCATGACGCTGGCTCATCCGCGTTATATATCGACCGCTGATGTGGTGGTAAAGCAAGTCAGCGAGTCAAGTGTGCCGTCTGGCGGTGGCATATCAGCTTTACTGGGCGTAAATAGTACCAGTAAAGAAGATGCAACCTATTTGACAGAGTACATTCTGTCAAATGATATGGTGAAGCGTCTTGATAATAAGTTTAAGTTTCGCGAGGCTTATTATGTCGATGGTTCAGACCCCATCAATGAGATTGATCCGGATGCCACGCAAGAAGAGCTGCTCGATTACTTCAAAAAGCGGGTACACATCAACCTCGATGAGCAAAGCTATGTGCTGTCAGTGGCGACAGAAGCCTTTGATTCACGCTACGCGTTTGAGCTAAACAAAACCATCTTGAACGAGTCTGAGCAATTCGTAAACCGTATCTCACAAGAAGTTGCGCGTGATCAGTTGGTGTTTGCCGAAACCCAATTAGAAGAGTCACAAGATCGCCTAAACGACGCCAAAGAGCAGCTATTAAACTATCAAAACACCAATGAGATTTATGACCCGCAGGCCAACGCCCAGATTATCAATCAGCTGATTGGCAGCTTACAAGGACAGCTGAGCTCTCTACGTACTGAGGAGCGGCAACTGCTTAGCTATCTCAATCCTGATGCGCCGCAAGTGGTGTCGATCAGAAGCCAAATCAAAGCGATTGAAGCGCAAATTCGTCAAGAGCAAACCAAGCTGACCTCGCCAAATACCACCAAGCTAAACCGTCAAGCGGTGCAGTTTGAGACCATCAAAGCGGATGTGGACTTTGCCACAGAGCTGTATAAGCTGTCGCTATCATCACTTGAAAAGGCGCGCCTAGAAGCCTTTAAAAAGATGAAAAACCTGATTGTGATCTCAACCCCTTATGAGGCCGAAGAAGCGTTGTATCCACGCCGCGCTTATATCATTTGGACATCACTTATATTGTTATTGATATTCTACGGTTTTGTGCGTTTGGTGATGGCCGTTGTCCGCGATCATCGTAGCTAGTTTTGCGGTCTGCCAGCTTTGACCGACCAGATACCACTAATGATCGACAGATCAGTAAAGGAATATAATTCATGAATACGAAACCACGTGCGATCGTGATGATGATAAGTGTGGCGATGGCTGCTATGAGCATGTCAGCAAACGCCGTCAGTTATGCTGAGCAAATGGCAGGCTCTAGCTTTGGTACAAGCGCCAATAATGCCAGCCAAGATCAAAATCGCAATAATATCAATGTTTCAACCCAAGCGTTTGCTGGCGGTGTACCTGGACAGGCCACCACCCAAGAAGCGGTGAATGCTGCCAGCTTGCCCAGTCAGTCGGTTATTAACACCACCCGCCCTTACCAAGACATCAACACCCAAGACATGATGTTTGGTGAGCAGCTATTTCGCGGGGCTTTTTCGACCACCTCCGGCTCGACCTTTAACGACAGCTATGTGATAAATCCAGGCGACAATGTCCAAGTACGCATGTGGGGCGCTTATCAATTTGCCTCCACCATGACAGTCGATCCACAAGGCAATATTTTCTTGCCAAACGTCGGTCCGGTACGTATCGCTGGGGTTCAAAACGGCAACTTACAAAACGTGGTCAAAAGCGCGGTCAATCGTATTTATCGCTCAAACGTCGGCGTCTATGCTTCTTTAGAGCAAGCACAGCCGGTCAAAGTATTTGTCACCGGTTTTGTCAAGCAGCCTGGTTATTATGGCGGACTGGCGGCTGACTCGGTGCTGTCTTATCTCGACAGAGCGGGCGGCGTCGACCCAACACGCGGCAGCTTTATCGACATTCAGATCAAACGCAATGGTCAAATGCTCCAGCAAGTCAATCTTTATGATTTTTTATTGGCCGGTAAGTTGCAGTCTTTTGCCTTTCGTGATGGTGATGTGATTACAGTGGCCCCGCAGAAAAAAACCTTTGCCGTGAGTGGTGAGGTACAAAACGAGTATACATTTGAGTTTGATGTGAATGATTTGACCATTGGTGATGTGCTACAAGTGTCCAATCCTGCCGCAAACGCCACCAACGTCAGTATTACCCGCAGTGCAGGCCGCGCCCAGACAGCGGAGTACTACTCACTGGCAGAGGCGCAAAACGTGCCTGTCTATAATGGTGATCAGATGGTGGTGACCTCAGATCGCTATGCTGGGACGATCGCAGTGCAGGTAAAAGGGGCACATACGGGCAATGGCGCGATGGTGGTGCCCTATGGCGCCCGTCTCAAAGACATCGTGCCGCAATTGCAGCCAAGCCCGCTGGCTAAGTTGACACATTTGACCATTTATCGTCAGTCAGTCGCTGAGCAGCAAAAACGCATGATCAATGAGTCGCTTGATCGCCTAGAAGAGCTGACACTTGCCACGCAGTCAACGACTCGTGAAGAGGCCGCACTGCGTCAAGATGATGCCGCTTTGGTCAAGCAGTTTGTGGCAAAAGCGCGAAATGTACAGCCAGATGGTCAGATCGTTGTGGTGCCAAACTCATGGCAAGACATTATCCTTCAGCAAGGCGATGTCATCGAGATCCCCGCGCAGACGTCTGTGATTACGGTCAATGGACAGGTACGCGCGCAAGGGGCGTTGACCTTTAACCCAGATTATACCGTCGGCGATTATGTGGCCAATTCAGGCGGCTTTGGTGATAATGCAGATACCAAAGAGATTTTGGTTGTCCATCAAAATGGCGCCAGCGAAGTGGTGAATACCGCTTACCGTATCCAGCAAGGCGATGAGATTATGGTGTTGCCAAAGGTTAAGACCAAGCGAGTAGAGATTGCGCGTGGACTGTCGCAGATTTTCTATCAGTTGGCCATCGCTGCAAAAGTGGTGCTGGATCTATAACGACTGATAGGCGTTTTATAGGATAAGATGTTTATACTAAAATATCAGTGATTGGTAAATCACTGATTGACAAGGGGAAATAATGGCAAACAGCGTCACAGACGAAGGCAAAAGCGCCTCTATATCGGCCTTTGATGACACGCTGTTTTTGCCCTTAACCCAGCGCTTGCAGCCGATGCAACTGGCGGTGATTGGTAAAGGTATGCAGCGTAATAATCTTTTGCTGCCACAAGTGCTGCATGCTGATATTCAGCGCTGGTATCCGTGGTCAGCAAGGCAACAAGGTGTCACGGCTCCTGCTGCATCACTGCTGTCTAGGTTGCCCTTACCAAGCCGTATCAAGAATCAGATCAAAACCATATCGAAGCCTCAGCCTGAGGCTTTTATCGGTTGGGGACGCAAAAAAAGCTTTCAGCGCGCCCACAAAACCGCCAGCAAACAAAGCTGTGCTGTGCTGAGTATCGAAGACGGCTTTTTGCGCTCACTAGACTCTGGCATCAGTAGCCGCCATGCTGTCAGTGTGGTCGTCGATGATGTGGGTATTTATTTTGATTTGACCCAAAGCTCGCGCTTAGAGCAGCTTATCGTTGCTCGTACCAGCTTTGAGAATCATAACAATCATAACAATCGTGACAGTGCTGGGCATCATGCGCTGCATCACAGTCGTGCTCAGCAGCTGATGTCACGCATCTGTGCAGAAAAGCTGAGTAAATATAATGCGGTGACGACTTGCCCATCACTCAATGAGTTGGCAAACAGTAAAGCGGCAAAGCGAAAAGTCGCCAGTACCGCAAACACTCCTCGGCCGGCACATATCTTATTAATCGATCAAGTCGAAGGCGATGCCTCTGTCAAAGGGGCTGGTGCAGATAAACGTCAGTTTAGACGTATGCTAAAAGCCGCTTGCCGCAATCATCCGAATGCCCATATTTGGATAAAAGCACACCCTGCCGCCCGCACAGGCTATCTGACTGGTCTCAAGTTACCCAAAAATGTGCAGGTGTTGACACAGGCGCTCAATCCTATCGCCTTACTGACGCAGGTCGATCATGTGTATACAGTCAGCTCGCATATGGGTTTTGAGGCGCTGATGCTCGGCAGGCAGGTGCACTGCTTTGGGGTCAACTGGTATAGTGGCTGGGGGCTGACAGATGATAGCGGTGCGCCCAAACGCTTGTATCATACTGTCATGCACCGTCGTCAAAACTTTGCGAAGGGTTTGCCGCCGTCCAAACCACAGCCTAATTCAGCCTTATTTCCACCAGCTTTTTCTCAAACGACGTCTAAAACCAATATGGCGAGAAACATGAGCGCAACTTTAGAGGTGTTGTTTTATAGCGCTTATGTCGACTATAGTCACTATGTCGATCCTGCGAGCAGCAAAGCTTGCGACATAGAGGCGGCGATTGAGTGGCTGGTGACCAACCGTCACTGGCAGTCGCAGCTGGCAGGTCGTTTGACCGTTTATGAATTTAGCCGCTGGAAGCTGCCATTCGTTAAGGCTTTTGTGGATCTGCCGCGTACCGATTTGTTTATAAAACCAAAACCTCGCCTAAAAAACCTGCTGCATCCCGATCATTTACGGGTGGATTATCAGCAGTCGTTACTGGTTTGGGGCTTAGCAAAGCGGCAGCAGGTACAACAAAAATGCCAGCGCAAGCAGGTAGGTTTTGGTGCAGATAGCCCAGCTATCTACTGTATGGAAGATGGTTTTATTCGCTCCAACGGTCTGGGCGCAACGCTACTGGCGCCTTTATCTGTGGTGATAGACAGACAAGGCATCTATTACGACGCCACCGCGCCCTCGGATTTGGAAACGCTGCTACGCCACTGTCAGCCGCTAAGTCAGCCGCAGCGTCAGCGTGTCCAAAAACTACAAACCAAACTGCTCACCCAGCGAGTCAGTAAATACAATGTGGGTGCGAGCATCAGTCGTCAGGCAAGTCGTGATGGCAGCTGGCTCATACAGGCAAAGCAGTCTGGCAAGCGTCGCCTCCTCATCGTTGGACAAGTAGAAGATGATCTCTCTGTGCAGCACTGCGGATCAATGATCAAAAAAAACCGTGATCTGATCGCGCGCGTTAGGCAAGACAATCCTGATGCATATCTCATTTATAAGCCGCATCCTGATGTGGAGGCAGGGCTGCGCGCTGGCAAGGTAGGCGCTGATAGCTTACAGCTGGTAGATGCGGCCGCTTATGATACCGCGATGCCTGACTGCCTAGAAGCGGTCGATGCGGTGCATACCATCAGCTCGTTGACAGGCTTTGAGGCGCTGCTTCGCGGTTTGAGTGTGACGTGTTATGGTCTGCCGTTTTATGCAGGGTGGGGGCTGACCACAGATATCGACGCGCAGCTGCCGCCAAAATCTCAATATCTGGCCAGACGTAATCGCGCCACTCCTTTATCGCTTGAGCAGCTATTGTATTGTACTCTGATTCGCTACCCGTTATATCGCCTGCCAAATGGCCATGGGCTGGCGCAAGTGGAGCAGGTCATCGACTATTTGTATCCGCCTGATGACGATGCTTTGATGGCCAGTTCAGAGGCTTTCATTACTCCCAGCACCAAGAGCCCTATGCGCGCTTTATTACCAACGCCTACCCAATTAAAACGCCGCGCCGCGACGCGTTTTATGCAGTATCGCCATCAGTGGCAACAGCGTCTAAGTAATAAACCGCACTAACCTTATCTCAACAATCAACGTAAATCCCCTGCGACAGTCATGCCTTTTTCAGGTATAATTGCCTGTCGTTTATGCGGTTTTTTTGTATATTGGCCTGTTTTGATGCGACCTTCTTTTTCTTTGATTAATGGTAATTTGATACTATGACAGCTTCGATGTCTCATCTGCTTACTCATCGACATGTCTTGCTATTACAAGGAAAAATGGGCGGGTTTTTTCATCGTTTCTCAAGTTTTTTGCAGACGCAAGATATCAAGGTCAGCAAGATTAATTTTAATGCTGGCGATGCGCTGTTTTATCATCATCCCAATACTTATGAATACACAGGCACATTGGCGCAGTTTTCGTCGTGGTTGTCTGCTTTTATTCAAAAGCAAGGGGTCGATGCCATCGTCTGCTTTGGCGACTGCCGTCCGCACCATACTCAAGCGGCGCGGGTCGGTGAGCAGCTAGGCACCTCATTTTTCGTATTTGAAGAAGGCTATTTGCGCCCTGATTACATCACCTTGCAAGAGCATGGCATCAATGGCTACTCACGCCTCAATACGGCTGATATCAAGGCGCTGAAAAAAGCCAACGACCAGCCGCTATATACGCATAATCGCTTTTATCGCTTGAGCGTCGCGGCTGTCGTTTACTATGCGGTCACTTGGCTGTATAAAAGCCGCTACCCGCATTACTCCCATTATCGTGGCATGACCGCCTGGCAAGAGGCAATCGCTTGGCTAAAAGCACCGTGGCGCAAGCTGCGTGGCTACTTACCTGACAAGCGCTTACAACAGCGGCTAACGCGGCAAGATAGCAACAATTATTTTTTGATTAGCTTACAGGTGCATAATGACTCGCAAATCACTCATCACAGTGACTATCGTGATGTGGTGCAGTTTATTGACGAGGCCATCGCAAGCTTTGCCCATCATGCCGATGCTGCGCAGCTGCTGGTATTTAAGCATCATCCGCTAGACCGAGGTCATCGGGATTATCGTGAGTTGGTAGCAAGTTTGGCGGCGCGCTACCAAGTCGCAAACCGAGTGTTTTATGGCTGTGATATGCATCTGCCCACCTTGATTAAGCACAGTATCGGAATGGTCACCATCAATAGCACCACGGGTCTACAATCGGTATATCATAAAAAACCGACCAAAGTTATGGGCCGCGCTATCTATGACACTCCCAAACTGACGGATCAAAAGCCACTCGATAAATTCTGGCAGCAGCCAAAGGGCCCCGACAACGAGTTTTATCTGCGCTTTCGTGAGTATCTGATAGAGCAAACTCAGCTAAATGGTGCTTTTTATGGCAAGTCGCCATGGATATATAAGTATCTGAGCGCGACAAAAGACACTGACGATTCGGCGTTCTCTGAGAGTAAAATGCCCTAAAAAATAACGGGGATAAACGTGAAATATCGCAAAAAACACAGGCGCGATAAACAAATTAGCCAACAATCTATTGCCTTCTTTTTTTCTGTAGCGTTATCGGCTTGTAACCTCACTGGTAAATCCTCTGCCAACAAATAAAATCGCCTTACTTTATAGTGGAAAACTGCTAGAATACGCTTTTATGTTTGCGCATAACGGTTGGCGTCTTCAGTGGTTGATTAAAGACAGTGATACCGGATGTCGGTCTGATAATGTCTGGATCTTTGTGGCTCATTTATAGGCCGCCAGTTTTTAGATAGCGACTTTTTAGATAGCGACCGTGTGACATGCGCCTGACAGCATTTGCTCGAATCTTTTATTCTATCACCCTTAATTTAGTAGGCGCTTTGTGACTGCATTAGCAAATATTCGTAACTTTTCAATCATTGCCCACATCGATCATGGCAAGTCGACGCTTGCCGATCGTTTTATCCAGATGTGCGGTGCCTTGCAAGATCGCGAGATGCAAGCGCAGGTACTCGACTCCATGGATATCGAGCGTGAGCGCGGTATCACGATTAAGGCGCAGTCGGTCACTTTGTTTTATGACCATCCAAATGGCGAGCGCTATCAGCTTAACTTTATTGACACACCAGGCCACGTCGACTTTTCTTATGAAGTGTCGCGCTCACTTGCTGCCTGTGAAGGGGCACTGCTGGTGGTGGACGCCGCGCAAGGCGTCGAAGCACAGTCGGTGGCCAACTGCTACACCGCGGTCGATCAAGGTTTGGAGGTTATGGCAGTCTTAAATAAAATTGATTTGCCACAAGTAGAGCCTGAGCGCGTGATTCAAGAGATTGAAGACATCATCGGGATTGAAGCCATTGATGCGCCGCGTGTCTCTGCCAAATCAGGTCTAGGCGTCGATAAGCTATTAGAAACGTTAGTAGATGTTATCCCTGCGCCAACAGGCGACCGCGAAGCCCCGCTACAAGCCCTTATCATTGACTCTTGGTTTGACAGCTATTTGGGCGTGGTATCGTTGGTTCGTGTCCGTGAAGGGACGGTGAAAAAAGGCGATAAGATTTATATCAAATCGACCAAAGAGTCTCATCCTGTCAGCTCTATCGGTGTCTTTACGCCAAAACCTGTCGACACCGGCGTTCTAGAAGCAGGGGAAGTGGGTTTTGTCATCGCTGGTATCAAGGACATCGCAGGCGCGCCGGTGGGTGATACCATCACGCATGCCAGCACGCCTGACGTTGAGCGTATCCCAGGTTTTCAGCAAATCACTCCGCAGGTCTATGCAGGCATGTTCCCTGTCGATGCCAATGATTTTGAAAAATTCCGTGAAGCCTTACAAAAACTACAAATCAACGACGCCTCGCTTTTCTTTGAGCCAGACACCTCGGATGCGTTAGGGTTTGGTTTCCGCTGTGGCTTTTTGGGCATGCTGCATATGGAGATTATCCAAGAGCGTTTAGAGCGCGAGTATGACTTGGATTTGATCACCACTGCGCCGTCGGTGATTTATGAGATTGTCAAAAAAAACGGTGAGATTATCTATGTCGATAACCCATCGAGATTGCCTGAGCCAAACAACATCGAAGAGTTCCGCGAGCCGATTGCCCGTTGTCAGATTTTAGTACCGCAAGATTACTTGGGCAACGTCATGACTTTGTGTATCGAGCGCCGCGGTGTACAGGTCGATATGCGCTTTATGGGTAAGCAAGTCCAGCTGATCTTTGATATTCCGATGGGCGAGGTGGTCATGGACTTCTTTGACCGTCTAAAATCAGTCTCGCGCGGCTTTGCCTCATTGGATTATAACTTTGAGCGTTATCAAGTCGATAAGCTGGTGAAAGTGGATGTACTCATCAATGGTGATCGAGTTGATGCGCTCGCGATGATTGTCCATCAGGACCAAGCACGCTTCCGTGGCAACCAGCTAGTGACCAAAATGAAAGAGCTGATTCCACGTCAGATGTTTGATGTGGCAATTCAGGCGGCGATTGGTAGCCAAATTATCGGTCGTAGTACGGTCAAAGCCATGCGTAAAGATGTCCTAGCCAAATGTTATGGCGGTGACGTATCACGTAAGAAAAAGCTGTTGGCTAAGCAAAAAGCGGGTAAAAAACGTATGAAGCAGGTGGGTAGCGTCGAGATTCCACAAGAAGCCTTCTTAGCCGTGCTGCAAGTGGATAACTAAGAGTACATGCTGCTTTGGTAAAGGGTTGATAAAAAATACGTCACATATGGTTTGATCTTATCGATGCTGCAATAAGATAAGCCGCTCGTTATAAGATAAGCCGCTCGTTAATAGGCAAGTTATTATGGATTTTGATTTTAATTTAATTTTAGTGCCATTAACCATCGGCTTAGGTATCATTTGGCTATTAGATAAGTTGACCCTCAAACAGCGTAAGACTCGCGGACGCGGCAAGGAGAGCTTATTGGTCCGCTGGGCTTATGACTTTTTCCCTGTATTGGCCGTGGTGTTAGTGGTACGATCATTTTTGATTGAGCCTTTTAATATTCCTTCGTCATCGATGGTGCCTACGCTGTACACAGGCGATTTTATCGCGGTCAATAAGTATGCGTATGGTGTGCGTCTGCCTTTGACGTACAATAAAGTATTGGACACAGGTGAGCCTGAGCATGGCGACGTGGCCGTGTTTCGCTATCCAGAAAACCCAAGTATTTACTACATAAAGCGTGTGATTGGTCTGCCAGGGGATACGGTGAGCTATGATAATGGGACGCTTGCGATCAATGATGTACCAGTAAAAACCAAGCCTGTCAGCTTTACGGCTAATACAGATCTGACGTCTCAGCTTTATTTGCCAGGACAGATTGCCCCCGGTCAAATACTCACCGAAGAGAGCGCTGCTGCCATGGGCCAGCAAGAAGAGCGTGAAGCGCAGTATTTTGCCGAAACCCAAGGGGATACGACGCATCTTGTGCGCTACTTGACTGATATGAATAGCGCGCAATATGCGCCTTTTTTGCAGCAACAAGCGCCAGAAGTGGTCAGCTCTGAGGGCACACAGTGGCGTATACAGGTGCCAGAAGGTCAGTATTTTGTGATGGGTGATAACCGTGATCGCAGTGCTGACGGTCGGTTTTGGGGTTTTGTGCCCGAACAAAACCTAGCGGGCAAAGCGGTCTACATCTGGATGCATAAGCCACCAGGTCTAAACCTGCCCACTTTTGCACGTAACGGTACGATTCACTAACCGTAAAGGCTGACTAGAGCGCTTCTTCACTTAGGGTTTGGTTTGAGGCAGCGCGTACAAGCATGATATGTCTGCTGATAAAAAATAGCAGCGCCGCTATTGGTTTTTTTATCGATAATAGTTTTGTGCTAATATTGTTACTATCTAATCAACGGTCGCCTCATAGGTAGGCGGCGGTTAAAAATAGTGATTTATCAATATGGACCAGTAGAGGAAAAGGATCATGCAGCAGATATCTGGCTTGGCAACGCAGCGCGGTGCAAGTGTGACCAGTATCGTTTTAGTCATTATGGTTTTGGGTGTTGCTGCCAAACTCATCGTTGCTATCGTACCCGCTCACATCGGTGATTACCAGTTAAATAAGACTTTGAGTGCCCAGCTAAAAGAGTCGAATAATAATAATGAAACCGCCAGACAGTACGTCGAACGTGTCAATCGGCAGCTATCTATCAACGCTGATTATGACACCAAAGCAGAAGATGTCTTTACCTTTACCAATAAAAAAACGGGTCAACTGGCGATTCATAAGCAGTATGCAGTCACCAATAACTTCTTTGGCAATGTCGATATCGTCAATCGTTTTGAGGCCGATATCGATATGAATAGCGCAGAGTAGCGCAGCTGAGCCGCCGATGAGTTTTATAGCGCATTTATCATTCCAACCATTCACCACCTCAGTAAAAACAGAAGGGATAACCATAAGCCACGCATGAAACCAACTTCGCAGCATTCCCAAGCGGTTACTACTCCCAAAAAAAATAGCACGTCTGTCGACAACCACGTTGTGAGTACAGAGTTTGCCCAACGATTAGCGGTTTTGACGCGCAAATTAGGCTATGTGTTCAACGATTTAAGCTTGCCAAAGCTTGCGCTGACGCACCGCTCTTTTGACAGCAAAAAAAACTACGAGCGTTTAGAGTTTTTGGGTGACGCCCTGCTAGGGATGATCGTCGGAGAAGCTTTGTACCATCGTTATCCGACGCAAAATGAAGGGCGATTGACGCGTATGCGAGCCACCTTGGTACGCCAAGAGTCGCTGGTAATCATCGCGCAAAATCTTGAGCTCTCCAACCATTTGATTTTAGGCGTGGGCGAGCGTAAAGGTGGCGGACGCAATCGCGCTTCTATCTTGGCCGATGCTGTAGAGTCTTTGATTGGGGCGATTTACCTAGATAGCCAAGACATGGACATCACGCGCCAGTGCGTACTGTCGTGGTATGGGGATTTGATCGACAATGTCAACGATCAAAAAGCCTTAAAAGATGCCAAAAGCCGTTTGCAAGAGTGGCTACAGTCCAAGCAATTTGATTTACCGCATTATGAGCTATTAGAGACTCGAGGAAATGCGCCGCATCAGATATTTGTGGTGCGCTGTCATGTCAATATCAATGAATGCCCTGACATTACTGAGTCTGGTGAGAGTCGCCGTATCGCTGAGCAAAAAGCGGCCGAGCTGATGATTAATCAGTTGCACAAGCTGCCAAACTCTGCCAAAAAACGCTTATAGCAGGTGATAAACCCACAGCCTGACATATAATATGGTTATTGCAAGGCAGTTTGTCCACGTTGATTTTACTCATCTTGACCGCATATATAGTCGATACACTCTAAAAATGTCATAGCGCTACTGGGATGCTATTTTTAAACGTAGGTTGCGCAGCCTCTGGGCACGCAGCACGCAAGTAAAATTTATACCAGTAGCGCGTTTAAATCCATAACAGTTTTACATTCAGCTAACTATATTATAAAAGTTCACCTATTTATTAGCCTATAACGCAATGGATGTTTTAATATTGGTGATAATGCACCATTTAACTTCTAGTGATTTTTTATCAAACACCGTTTGGCTGGTGATAAACCCTACAGGATTACCTTATGAGCAATCATTCTGATTTGCCATCACACAATGCAGATAATACTGACAATATGACTGAAAACACCCCCATGACCGCAGATCAAAATCAGGTAGCAATGAGCACAGACGAGATCAATCAGTCAGAAGATGTCTCATTAGAAAACGATGCCACCATTGAGGCGTTTTTTGCCCCGAGTAGCCAGACACGTATCGCGGAAGATTTCAAGTCGGGCTATGTGGCGATTGTTGGTCGTCCAAACGTGGGTAAATCAACGCTGATGAACCACTTGCTTGGGCAAAAACTGTCTATTACCTCGCGCAAGCCGCAAACCACCAGACATCGTATCCACGGTATTTTGTCAAACCATGAGATGCAAGCGGTGTTTGTCGATACGCCAGGTATCCATCGTAACGAAGTACGGGCGATCAATGAGCGTATGAACAAAGCCGCGGTTTCGGCTTTGGTCGATGTTGATTTGGTACTGTTTGTGGTCGACTCGGATCAATGGCGCGATGATGATCTGCTTACCTTGCAAAAACTTGGTGAGACAGATCTGACCGTGGTATTGGTAATCAACAAAGCTGATACCTTAAAGGATAAAGGTACGCTACTGCCCTTGATCGAAACGTTCCACGAAAGCTTTGACTTTGCTGATATCGTTCCTGTATCTGCGCTAAAAAACCAAAACCTCGATCGCTTACAAGAGGTGATCGCCTCACACTTACCAGTGGCGTCGCCTATTTATGATACCGAGCAAATCACCGACCGCTCAGAGCGCTTTTTGGCCAGTGAAATCATTCGCGAAAAAATCATGCGCAGTGCAGGCGATGAAGTGCCCTATGATTTGACCGTGCAAATTGATGAGTTCAAAGACGAGCCTGCGCATACAGATGCCAAAACTGGCCGTCCACGCAAAGCTTGTACCTTTATTGATGCGACCATCTATGTGGAGCGTAGCGGACAAAAAGCCATCGTCATCGGAGATAAAGGTCAGCGTATCAAGCAAGTCGGCATGGACGCTCGCAAGGATATGGAGCAACTGTTTGACAAAAAAATCATGCTGACCTTATGGGTAAAAGTCAAACGTGGCTGGTCTGATGACGAACGAACCTTGACCAGTTTGGGCTATTGATGAGCAGCGATACCGATAGGTATAGCCGTTTTTAAGCCACCTGATAAACATGGGTGCTGAGGTAATAGACATGCGTAACGAAGCGTTGACAGGTTACTTATTGCATCAGCGTCCTTATCAAGAAAAGCGCGCATTATATTGTCTTTTTTCTCAGCAGCATGGGGTCATACATGGGGTTGGCAAAAAAGGCGCACCGCTATTTATGCCTTTGCAGCTATTTGCCAGTGGCAAGCGTGATTTAAAGACGTTTAGTCAAATCAACATCGCTGTACACAGTAACAGTAATAGACATGAAAAAGTCTCTCTAGATGCTCATCCCGATGATACAGCGGTAGATACCGCTCACACGCTTGCTGCCATGCCTTATGAGACAATCACGGGTCAGCAGCAGTATTCGGCATTGTATCTCAACGAGATATTGTGGCGTCTTTTGCCAACCGAAGACCCAATGCCGGTACTGTGGCAGCACTACCAAAACAGCCTATACCAACTCAAACAGCCTTTAACCCAGCAGCAGCTGCGTCTATGCTTGCGTCAATTTGAAAAGCACCTATTTGATGAGCTTGGTTTTACCCTGACTCTCAGTCATGACAGTATGCAAGACGCGATTGTGCCTGAGGGACTATATCGGTTTTTGCCAGATGCTGGGTTTTTGGCCATATCGCGTGACACCTTAGAGTCTGAGCGTTTAAAAAGTGCCAGTGGCTATGCGGTATTTTTGGGTGCAGATATCATAACAATGGCGCATTCAGGCATCACTACCACGACGCTAAACGACTGGTCAAAACTAAATCGTCATCTGATTGATCATTTATTAGAGTATCAGCCCCTGCAAAGTCGATTGTTGTGGCAGCAGCAGCGGCGCTATCAATAACTGCGTCTAGCAGTAGTCACATTTATCAATCAATCGTTACGTCTATCAATAGTCATGCCTGTCTATTAGGTCTCGTTATTAAAAGGATGTCTTATGACCACTTCTTCATTGTCCGCCGCTCATGGTACTTTGCAAAAACCTTTGTTAGGCGTCAATATTGACCATGTAGCGACATTGCGTCAAGCACGCGGTGTCAATTATCCAAGCCCTTTGGCAGCCGCTTTACTGTGTGAAAAGGCGGGCGCTGACGGTATCACGATACACCTACGCGAAGATCGTCGCCATATTCAAGATGCTGATGTTTATGAGATAGCAGAGCAGCTGACGACGAGAATGAATTTAGAAATCGCTGCAACAGAGGAGATGCTAAAAATTGCCAGTGAGGTCAAGCCATACTGGGTATGTCTGGTACCTGAAAAGCGTGCTGAGCTAACCACAGAAGGCGGTCTTGATGTCGCAGGACAACTGGCTTGGTTAACCGATTATATCGGCAAGCTACAAGCGGCGGGCATTAAAGTGTCACTGTTTATTGACCCTGACGACAAACAAGTCGCAGCAGCCATCGAGTGCGGCGCGGATGCCATCGAGCTACATACCGGTGCTTATGCCGAAGCAGGTTTGGCCGGTGATGTAGATGCCCAGCAAAATGAGCTTGCGCGCATCAAAGCGGCGGTTGCGACTGCGCAACGTCTCAATAACCAGCTACTGGTCAATGCAGGTCATGGCCTCACATGTGACAATGTCCATGCCATTGCACAGATAGAAGGGATTTATGAGTTAAACATCGGCCATGCGCTCATCGCAGATGCCGTATTTGCCGGACTAGAGCAGGCCGTCGTGATGATGAAGCAGGCCATGCATCAAGGCGGCTAATGCATATATAGCCAATCCGATATAAAAACGATACAGCGAGCGGCGTCGTCACAGCACGCAAGAAAAACAATTCTTTATTGAGCCGTTTTTAGCCCACTTAGATAACTATCGAGTGAATTGAAGGCACGCCCTAGCTATTACACTGCGTAGGATGATGCTCATTGTGCTTTTGCTTGATGATACCTCGTTGGTTAAATGAGATAAGATACATGGCTTTATTATAAGTGGCCGTTGGGCAGTATTTTATATGACCAAAGTGCCCACGCGGTTTGCCACTATCTCCCCAAAACTTAGTGTAGTGGCGTCTGCCGCCTACGCGTAACATCACTTTACTGTATTTTAGCTTCAGTGACTGCTGCACCAACAGCTGATCGACCTGCGCATCGAAGTGCTTGTTGTTATTTTTATCGATAAATAACAAAAGGGTTTTGTCACTGTTTCTATGACAGCGGCCACCTGCGTTTGATAGGCACAGCAACACGTTTTGTCTTCTGATAAAACTTTCAGCCTTGGCTAATGCAAGTGTATCCTCTAGTTGGTTTTTGACACGTTCAGCTTCCATTCGTGCCAGTTGCGTCTGTATGGCTGGTGCCGCCATCATCGCTATAATAGCCAGTATCGCAACTGTGATAATCAGCTGAATTAAGGTAAAACCCTGACAACCTTTATACACGTGCGGACAATTCGCGATTTTGGGTTTATCTAATGAAGTGATTGGATATGGTGAGCGTGGCGACCAAGCTATACAGTCTTTACCTCTCTTATAAAGCAAGTAACGTCTTACTTTGTCAAATACCAGTGCGCCCAAGACCAACGTTACTTTACCAGCGCGACCAACGCAGCAAACTCTAAGTAGCTCTATCCTAAGTAGCCAGTTCATGAGGCGTGTAACCTATACTAAGTGAAGGAATCTAATAACGGGGTCCCACTTATTTCCTTTTTACTTCATTGTATATTTGTATATTAAAATATATTGCTGGTTTTTTATCAAAGTGCCATTATTTTGCTTTACATAAAACTGTATAAATACACTATAATATACAGTGAATAAATGTCGACTTATGTAGTTTAAACAGAATATATGTCTACTGTCAAAAAATGTTTCAATTGGTGAATGCTGGGTTTTAGCAATAGAGAAAAATTACTAACTGTATTAAAATACGCTCAGACAGTAGGTATTGTTAAGTGAACTATCTATTGCGAACTGACATACAAAAGATAAAAAGCGTAAGGTGTGTTAGTTCTAGGTAACTTATGCTGGTTATTGTGTTTTAGTTACGACATTATCGTGTAATAATGTGTAGCTCGTTAACGAAAAAAGTTGTAAACTGAATTGATAATCGCTAAGCTACTCCTTAATTGGTTTTGCTTTGTAACTTAAAATTCGTAAGAGATGTCTATTTTAGATTGTCTTGAGAAGCGGTTTTGCTTAACGCATCACTAAAATTATCCTTTGGAGGAAGTCCATGAAATTGAATAAAATTGCTCTAGCTCTGGTTGCTGTAGCAGCTGCGCCTTTAGCAGCAAATGCTGGCGTAACAATTAGCCCGCTATTACTTGGTTATCACATGACTGAAGAGTTCAGCGATACTAGTGATAAGCAACGTGAAGTCCTAAAAACTGGTAAAAACTTGTACGTAAATGCTGATGGTAATAACATCGACGACGGTACTCCTTTTACTGGCGCTAATGGTCATCCTAATAATGGCGGTATTGCTAAAGAAAGTGGCCTTTATACTGGTGCTGCTCTTGGTATCGAATTGACACCTTCTACGCAGTTCCAAGTTGAGTATGGTGTTTCTAATACCAATGGCGAAGCGTCAGAAGACTCAGCAGATGCTGGTGTCAACCGTTTTGACGTAGAACAAACCATGCTTTCTGGTAACTTCTTGATCGGTACTGAAGAGTTCACGGGTTACACCGACAGCGCATTCAAACCATATGTATTGGTTGGTGCCGGTCAATCTAAAATTGAAGTAGAAAACCAAGAAACTTATGATACTGCTGAAGGCTCATCTGTAGGTGAGGTTGAAGCTGGTACTGAAGTATCAAACTCTAAAGATACCATTGGTAACCTAGGTCTAGGTGCTATGTATCGTATCAACGATGCACTAAGCCTACGTGGTGAAGCTCGTGCGATTCACAACTTTGACAACAACTGGTGGGAAGGCATGGCATTGGCCGGCCTAGAAGTTGTACTTGGTGGCCATTTAGCACCTACAGTAGCAGTACCACCTATGCAAGAGCCAGTAGTTGACAACACGCCAGTCGTGGTTGTTGATGATCTTGATTCTGATGGTGATGGTGTACCTGATAGCATCGACGCTTGCCCAGACACTCCAATGAACGTTGTTGTTGATGAGCGCGGTTGCCCAGTTCCAGTAGATATTACTGATGAGCTAAAAATGGAACTACGCGTATTCTTTGACAACGACAAGTCAACGATCAAAAACCAGTACAAGCCAGAAATCGCTAAAGTTGCTGAGAAGATGCGTGAGTATCCTAACTCTACCGCTCGCATAGAAGGTCATGCTTCTAAGACTGGTCCTTCAGCACGTTATAACCAACGTCTATCTGAAGCTCGTGCCGTTGCGGTTAAATCTATGCTAACTAACGAATTTGGTATCGAGCCAAACCGTCTAACCACTGTTGGTTATGGTTACAACAACCCAATCGCGCCAAACGACACTGAAGAAGGTCGTGCTATGAACCGTCGTGTTTATGCCATCATTACTGGTGACAAAACAATGACTGTTGAGCAAACTAAAGACATGGTTGTTCAGTAAATAACAACTGATAGACTCAAGTCTTGAGTGAAAAACACTCATATATAGTTACAAAAAAAGCCACCCATAGGGTGGCTTTTTTTTATTTATGTATTGAGAAAAGCAAGTAATTACATAAATTTATCGGGCAATAATGTTATACTATCAGCCCAAACATTCTGTAAATTGACAGAGTGTACATTAGCATAGCTATCTGTATGATGAATTTATCAGTGTAGATATTTGATTCTCTTGAAATAATTAGAAAGTCGGTACTTATTGGACGACTTTTTAAATCAGTATTAAATACCTGTCTGATTGATGATAAAAGTTTATCCAGCGGCGCTTATTGCTACTGCATTTTTTTAAGACGAAACGAGCATTTTATATGGCGAACGATATCAAACACCTGCGTAACATTGCAATTATTGCCCACGTTGACCACGGTAAAACCACTTTGGTTGATAAGTTATTACATCAGTCTGGTACTTTTGGCGACCGTGCAAACATTGCTGAGCGTGCGATGGACTCAGGTGATATTGAGCAAGAACGTGGTATTACTATTTTGGCTAAAAACACAGCCATCCGCTGGACAGATCAGACTGATGGTACCGAATACCGTATCAACATTGTAGACACCCCAGGTCACGCCGATTTTGGCGGTGAAGTCGAGCGTGTCATGTCAATGGTTGATTGCGTCTTGTTGGTAGTGGACGCGGTTGATGGCCCAATGCCACAAACTCGTTTTGTGACGCAAAAAGCATTTGAACAAGGTCTAAAGCCCATCGTGGTTATCAATAAAATCGACCGTCCAGGCGCGCGTCCTGACTGGGTCATGGATCAAATCTTTGATCTATTTGATAATTTGGGCGCAACCGATGAGCAGCTTGATTTCCCAGTAGTATATGCTTCAGCGCTAAACGGTATTGCAGGTTTAGATGCTGATGATTTGGCAGAAGACATGACGCCGCTATTTAAAACCATCGTTGATGTGGTACAGCCACCTCAAGTAGATGCAGATGCGCCATTCCGTATGCAAATCTCAAGCCTTGATTACAACAGCTTTGTTGGTGTTATCGGGGTTGGTCGTATCCAGCGCGGTAAAATAAAGACCAACACACAGGTCACGATTATTGATAAAAACGGCAAAACACGTAACGGGCGTATTTTAAAAATCATGGGTTACCACGGTCTTGAGCGTATCGATGTAGAAGATGCGCAAGCAGGTGATATTGTTTGTATCACGGGTATCGATGCACTAAATATCTCAGACACCATTTGTGATCCAAACCATGTAGAAGCCCTGCCAGCGTTGACGGTTGATGAGCCAACGGTATCTATGAACTTCCAAGTAAACAATTCACCGTTTGCTGGTCGTGATGGTAAGTTTGTGACGTCACGTAATATTCGTGAGCGTCTAGAGCGCGAACTGATTCATAACGTCGCCCTGCGCGTAGAAGATACAGAGTCTCCTGATAAATTTAAAGTATCAGGCCGCGGTGAGCTACACCTTTCAGTATTGATCGAAAACATGCGCCGTGAAGGTTTTGAGCTTGGGGTATCAGGTCCTGAAGTTATCGTAAAAGAAGTCGATGGTAAGCTACAAGAACCGTATGAAAACGTGGTTTTTGATATCGAAGAAGAGCATCAAGGCCCTATCATGGAGCAAGTTGGTCTACGTAAAGGCGAGATGACCAATATGGAGCTTGATGGTAAAGGCCGTATGCGTATTGAGGCAACGATGCCTGCGCGCGGTTTGATTGGTTTCCGTTCTGAGTTTTTAACGCTAACCTCAGGCACGGGCATCATGACATCGAGCTTTTCCCATTATGGTCCGCAAAAAATTGGTGATGTCGGTGGCCGCGCTAATGGTGTGTTGGTATCTATGGCCAATGGCGTATGTCTAGGTTTTGCACTATTTAACCTACAAAAACGCGGTAAGCTATTTGCTGAGCCACAGCTAGAAGTCTACGAAGGCATGATCGTCGGTCTAAACTCACGTAGTGATGATATGACCGTCAACCCAACGACGGCAAAACAGCTAACCAACGTTCGTGCTAGTGGTACTGATGAAGCGTTGACATTGACGCCAGCTGTGAAGTTCACCCTTGAGCAAGCGCTTGAGTTTATTCAAGATGATGAGTTGGTCGAGGTGACACCAAAAGCTATCCGTATCCGTAAGCGTTATTTGACGGAAAGTGAGCGTAAGCGTCACAGCCGTAGCAAAAAAGCTTAAGACAAACCAGAGTTTAAACACTCAGTGCTAAAATATAGTACGAAAGTTTGTTTAAGCTAAAAGTTCAGTAAAGAAAACGGCTAACCCTAGGGTTAGCCGTTTTTTTTGCATATGCGTTAGGACAAAAGATAATAAGATTTAGAGCAAAGACTAAGGTAAGGAGTGTAGAGTAAAGCAGCAAAGACTAAGGGGTTACGACCACATAATCATTGGTATTGATTAAGATCTCTGATGGCTGGTCTACAACGATACGTACGACGTTATCATTGACGGCTTGCGATTTATAATAGTTGTCTTCGGCGACGGTACAGCCTAAGCAGCGACCCATGGCACTCCACGGCTCAACGAACAGCTTTTGCTGCGCTTGATCTGGGTTACCGCCGATGATAGAAAATGGCAAACTGACGATATAAGCGGCGGTGCCAGCAACTGCATTGACCAGTTGCAAAGGTTTGCCCACAACGGTATCCACGACCATGGTTTCATAAGAGGGGCCAAAGTCGCTTTCATCAATCTCTATCGCTGCCAGCGCAGGCTGCATGCTAGCCGCCATCAAACCTAAGCTTGCGACTGCTGTAAAAAGTTTCTGCTTAACGGCGCGTTGGTTGTTGGCTCTAACAGTCATAATGATATCCTAAAACTCATGATTAATATGGTTTGCTGGTGCTTTTAAAGCAACTAGGAAACCGCGTCTCTATAAAGTTACCGCAATAATAGACAGCTTGAATATTACAGATAGATGAATGATTTGCACAACTTATGTAAGTGCTAGCACTATTAAAGCAAGATGTGCGTCAATAAGCAACAAAAATGCGTACAATCGCGCGGCGGAAATATAAACGGCGATTGTATTATCGATAAATAGTAGAGCGTTATGAGTGGTTGTTTAACGCCAATGAGATAACAGTCAGCTGAGCACCACTTAAGGATTTAGAGGCTGACAGTTGGCACAATAGACACTTGCGCGGCCATTAAGTTTGATGTTTTTGAGGGGTGTGTCGCAGTGTGGACAAGCTTCTCCTTGTCTGCCATAAACATTGAGTGTTTGCTGAAAATAACCCGTGGTGCCGCTTGCCACCGTAAAGTCGCGTAGAGTCGAGCCACCAAGCTCTATAGCTTTTAATAAAATATCTTTGATATGAGCGACCAAAACCAATAGCTGCTCATAGGAGAGCTGATGGGCTGGGGTGGCGGGATGAATACCTGATAAATATAGGCTTTCTGTCGCATAGATATTGCCCACACCAACGACGACCTGCTGCTCCATAATCACTGATTTAATTGCGCGGGCTATCGGCTGTTTCTTTGATTTGGTGGTGCTGGCAGCCGCTGTACCATTGCTGTCGTTAGGTGCAGTTGTCCGCTGAATCAGATGGTACAGATAGTCAGCGGTGAACGCCTCTGACAAAGGCTCAGGGCCTAAGTGATCAAGCAGCTTGGTGCGATAGTCTCGATACCAAAGCACTGAGCCAAAGCGTCTAGGGTCATAGTAGTGCAGCTGGGTTTTGTTGTTGTCAGTATCGCGAAATGTGATCAGCAGATGATCGTGTTTGCGTTTTTCGGTCGTATGCTCATGTTGTTGCAGGCTGCCTGACATACCCAAATGCACCAATAGCTTTTTTGGCTCCTTTATATGAGCGTGCTGAGAGCCATCATCAGAAGTAGAGGGTGAGAAGTTTAAGATCAAGTATTTGGCGCGGCGCTCCACACTGACTAAGGTATGATGAATCAAACTTCCCAAATCATCTGGCATAGCCCAGCGCAGTTTTGGCTGAAAAACTTGTATGTCAACGACTTGCTGACCATGTAAGGGGCTTAGGCTGGTCTTGGTGGTTTCTACTTCAGGCAATTCTGGCATGATGCTTTATGATAACTCTATGATTAAGGTAAGTTTGTAAGCTCAGGTCAAGGGACAGGCTATAAAAATACGCGCCTTATACGACAGCACGTCTGGCATGCAAGATACCGTGCTGCTGCTCGAGCTTGGCCAGTAGTTTAGACAAGTGCGCCAGTCCTGATACTTCGATATGGAACTTCAAAAAAGCGATATTGTCGTCATTACTTAACGTCTCAACTTGGCGAATATTGACGTTTTCTTTGTCAATAATCTGTGTTAAATCGCGTAATAACCCTCGTCTGTCATAGGCCTCTATATGTATATCGACTGGTTGATAGCGGCCAGGTTGGACGCGCCAGCTGGCCTCTACCTCGCGCTCAGGATCACGTTCGATGAGACGCAGATATTCTGGACAGCCACGATTGTGGACACTGACACCGCGTGACAAGGTGATATAGCCGGCGATGGGTTCGCCATGGATAGGGTGACAGCAGCCCGCCAAGCTAATCTCGATATTATCCAGTCCATCGATTCGTATCTTATAGGCATCGAGCTTGCTTGTGTCTTTGGTATCGATGCTGGGTACAAAATCCTCTGGCGGTCGCTCCGGCTCTAGCTGTAGCTGACGCGAGATATGACTGGTGAGCTGGTTTAAGCCGATGTCACCGGTGACCAACCCGACGATGATATCATCGGTATTATTGACATTAAAATGCTGGGTATAGTCATTGAGATCAATGCTGTTGGGATGTACGGACAAGCGCTCAAGCTCTTTGCTGAGCATTTGCCGCCCAATCTCGATGTTTTTGTCACGGTCTTGCTTGTTAAACCATTGGCGTAGTTTTGAGCGTGCACGGTTAGTATGGATATAACCAAGTGAGGCCACCAGCCAATCACGATTAGGCTCACGTGAGGCTTTGGTGATAATCTCTACTTGCTCGCCCGTTTTGAGCTGGTAGGTCAGCGGCACATAGCGCTGATTGACCCGCGCTGCCTGTGCGCGGTTGCCCACCTGCGTATGGACATAATAGGCAAAATCAAGGACAGTCGCGCCTTTTGGCAGCTCGGTGATATCGCCATCACGACTAAAGATATAAATGCGCTCCAGCTCATCGAAATCGACTAACTGTTCTTCTTCATCAAGCTCCAGCTCTTCTATTTCTTCGCCTGCTAAAACTGCCGAGCGCGGCTGATTGCGGGTTTCGTTATTAATGGACAAAAGCTGCCGCAGCGAGCTGATTCTTTGATTGAGGTAATTGTCTTTTTTGTTTTTTAGGCCTTCTTTATAATTGACATGCGCGCACATGCCAAGCTCGGCCTCAAAGTGCATCTCGCGCGTTCGAATTTGTACTTCCAGCGATTTGTTTTCGGCAATGACGGCAGTATGCAGCGAGCGATAACCGTTGGACTTCGGGTTGGTGATATAGTCGTCAAACTGCTCTGGAATATAACGCCATAAACCATGCACGAGCCCAAGTACGTGATAGCAATCTGAGGGGCTGGTGACCAAAACCCGTAGCGCCCGAATATCATAAAGCTGATCAAACGATAAACCTTTGAGCTTCATTTTTCGATAAATCGAGTAGATGTGTTTGACGCGTCCCGACACTTCTCCTTCGATACCGGCGTCTGCCAGCGCCTCATTGAGCTTGTCTTGCACGCGCTGGATATAAGACTCGCGCTCACTGCGTTTTTCTGACAGCAGCTTAGCGATCTCTTTGTAGCGCTCAGGTGCCAGATAGCGAAAAGCCAAGTCTTCTAGCTCCCACTTTAATTGGGCGATACCCAATCGGTGCGCTAGTGGGGCATAGATGGTCATGACTTCTCGCGCCACGCGATTTTGCCGCTCCTTACTAGAAAACGTCAGCTCACGCATGGCAAAGGTACGCTCGGCAAGCTTTATCAGTACAACACGGACATCGTTGGTGACCGAGATGAGCATGCTGTAGATGTTAGAGAGCTGGTCGCGCTGGTTGTTGACAAAGTGGTCTTCTAAACGCTTGTTGCTCTCGATGATCTCCGACAGCTTACCCATCGCTAGGGTATCTTTGACCAAGGTGGCGATGTCTGCTCCGAAGTTTTTTTCGATATCTGTCAGGCTAATGATAGACTTGCGCGCGCTACGATAAAGCATCGCTGCCACCAAGGCATCTTCGTCTTGATAAAGGTACGTCAAAATATCGGTCATGCCAATACCTGTGACATAAGCACCTGAGCGCTCGGACTCACTGGTATTCATATGGCTGCGAATAAACTCACAAGCCGCGCTGAGATTGGGCACCGCATCTTGGCCGATACGTTTGGCGACATTGTCCAGCCACGTTGGGACGTCGATGTTGGCTTGATCTAGATTAATCGCCTCCAGCTCTTTTTTGGTCAGGGTGTTGTTTTTGTCCAAAAGCGGATTGTTTGCATACTCATTGGCAAGCTTTGGGTCATGTGTATGCAGCGCAGGGTCGGCGGAGCGATCAAAGGTGGTGTGCAGCTTATGAGTGGCCAGTTGGTATTTGATATCGAGGGGAATTTGGGCATAGCTATTGGCAGATTGGTGAGAGCGCTGGCTCGCAACCAGTTGCGCCGCTAGTGTGGCACTGTCAGCTTGAGTGGTTTGTCCATCCACCAACGGCAATCCTTCACGAATTTTGACCATAGCCGACTCCTCTTAGCTATCTTGAATTGATTATAACTTCATCTACTCTGCACGCACTTTGGATGAGATGACAAAGTGTCAGCTATAAACCAATACAACTGCTAAAAAATCCTTTTTTAGCAGCTATAAAATGCAAATAAAATATATAAAGCTATGAGTGCACGTCTTCGCCATGTGCTGATAGAGTAGACATAGGAAGATTGTTTATTATTATCTCATTTTGAGGCAACAAATCAAGCGAGGCTATGTAATGTCTGTTGTTGATAGGTTGAACTAGCGGGTTTGCCTTGCGACATTATCTATAGTTTTAATAAAGACAGCGTGTTCTTTTTTGATAAGGACACGCCGGTAATATCAGACCGCAACCTTCTCAAAACGGGCAATGGACTCTACATGACCGGTATGACAAAACATATCCATCACCCCAGCATGCGTCAGGCGATAGCCTTGCTCTAATAAAGCCTTGGTGTCGCGCGCGAGCGTCGCTGGGTTACAAGAGACATAAACGATGCGCTCAGCGTTGAACTTGGGCAGATACTGCATAATCTCCCACGCGCCAGAGCGTGGTGGGTCGATCAAGAGCGCATCAAATCCTTGGTTGGCCCATAGCTGATCTGAGCAATCATGCGTCAAATCCTGACTATAAAATTCTGTGTTGTTAAGGCCATTACGGCGGGCGTTGTCTGCGGCGCGCGCGGTCATTGCGTCACTGCCTTCTACGCCGACCACTGAGCCTGTCTCTCCGACAAGCCGCGCTAAGGGCAGACTAAAGTTGCCCAGTCCACTAAACAAGTCCAGTACCCGTTCGCCTGCTTTTAAATCCAACAAGTCGCAAGCAAGCTTGGTCATTTGACGGTTGACGGATAGGTTCACTTGCGTAAAGTCAGTTGGAATAAATTCATACGTCAGGTCAAACTCGGGTAGCTGATAATACAAACGTCCAAACTGCTGACTCATATCATCATCAGCGCTCAAGGCGATACGCTGAATGCTATCAGCACCTTTGGGCTGTAGATACAACTGCCAGCTGCGCGCTGCAAAAAACGCCTTTAGTTTTTCTACATCCGCCTCTGACAACGGCGCTAAATTGCGTACGATCAAAGCAACGGGCTGATTGCCGTCTGGTAGTCCGTCTATTTGTTCACCCATCGCCAGCTCAAGCTGGGCAATCTTGTCACGGCTCTCTAAAGTACTAATCAGCGCTTTTAGGTTTTCAATCTCAAAACCGATACGCGGGTCTAGAATATGACACTCATTTAGCTCCGCCAAAAAGTTACTAGAGCGCTCTCGAAATCCGACCAACGCTGTTTCTTTTTTGGCGACATAGCGTACGCCCAAGCGCGCTTTGGTGCGATAGCCGAGGCGATCACCGACCACAGGAGCCAGCCAAGTATCAGGCTCGGCATTGGCCTGATGGATGAGCATCTCTGCCAGTACAGACTGTTTAAAATTGATTTGCCCATCTGGCTGCCAATGCTGCAAGCTACAGCCGCCGCAGACGCCGAAATGCGGGCAGGGCGGAACCGCGCGCTCAGGATTTGGATTGGCCGTAATACTCACAGCGTCGCCTTCTTCAAAGCTGGCACGACTGTTGGTCAGCTTGACTAAGGCGCTCTCGCCAGGCAAAGCAAAGCTGACAAAGACTTTTTTGCCGTGCTTGTCTTCGATATGGCCGTCATCTACGCCAAAGCCATTACCATATATCGCCACGCCGCGACCATCATGTGATAGACCATCAATCGAAAAAGGCAGCGGCTCGGCTTCTTTTAACCGTCGACGTGTCTTTGAAGAGGGTTTGGATTTTTTTTTGTTGGGCGGAATGGTGATTGTTTGGCGAGCGCTCTCAGGCGTCGTCGCCTCGGGTGCTGTAGAAGTCTTTGAGTCGGTGGGCTGCATAAACCTGCCTTAATAAATGATAAATAACGAAAAATAAGATAAGGGTGAGTGCTACTGTGTATAGCTTTGCTCATAGCACTGCGGTAATATCGGATGGTCAATCACAGGGTTTAAGCGTCGGGTGCCGACGACCAATCAGCGATAAACTCATGATGACGTGGGCGACCATCTGCTTGGGTATATTGTCTTAAATAAGTCAGGCTCTGCTGCTGCCATATATCAAAATCCTGCAAAGACAGCTGTCCAGTTAGTCGTAGCCAGCGCAAGTAAATCAGCCACGTATTCATGACATCAGACTCGCAGTATATCGACAGTGTCTGCCAATCTGCCTCATTAACCAGATCGCCCACCATGCTACCATCGACACTGGTCTTGCCAGGCAGACCGTAGAGGCTTGCGACCACATCCATGGCTTCGCGGCGACTGGCACCATACTGGCTAAATCTATCCATCAAATCTAGATGGCGAGTATGAAAGCGATTGACATAATTATCAAAACGCATGTTTTTGATGCGCTCGCCTTCTTCAAATAGCCACGGCGCTGCCAAGTCATACTGCATGGCGCGATAAATAAGCACCGGAATATCAAAGCCAGAGCCGTTCCAGCTGATCAGTTGCGGCAGTTTTTCAAGATCATTAAATGCCCGAAAAAACTTAGCAAGAATGTCTTTTTCGCTAAATTTGTCCGCCGTCAAAGAAAACAAAGAAAACTGACCGTCCTTGATATACAGCGCTGATATACAGACGATACGCTGCAGCGGCAGACGCATAAAATCATGACCCGCTTCTTGTGTGCGTATCGCTGTCAGTGCGCTGAGGGCATCGGCATCGTTAAGCTCAGCCAACTGTGGATAGATACGGCGCGCCGCATCAGTATCGGCGACCGTTTCAATATCAAAGACCATTATCGGGTCGGATGGTAAGGCTTGTGACATAGGTAAACCTAATTAATTGTTAGCTTATTGTGCGGCGTTTTCTGTACCGTTAACAACATTGTTGTCATTAACCTTGTCGTCATCTACATTGTATAAACCAGTCGATAAATAACGATCACCGCGGTCGCAGACGATAAAAGCAATGACGGCATCTGGATTGGCTTTGGCGACTTGTAGCGCCGCCCATGCTGCTGCCCCAGATGACACCCCAGCGAAAATGCCTTCGGTTTTGGCCAGTTTGCGCATATAGACTTCGGCGATATGTTGATCGACATCCATCACCTCATCGACCGAATCAGCCTCAAAGATACCCGGCATATACTCAGCAGGCCAGCGGCGGATGCCTGCAATAGAGGCGTCTTCATCAGGCTGTAGACCAATCACCTTAATATCTGGGTTTTGCTCTTTTAGATAGCGAGACACCCCAGTGATCGTGCCTGTGGTCCCCATAGAGCTGATAAAGTGAGTGATTTTACCGTCTGTTTGTGTCCAAAGCTCAGGGCCTGTGGTGAGATAATGCGCTTGGCTATTGTCAGGGTTGTTGAACTGGTCCAGCACAATCCCTTTGCCATCGGCTTGCATCTGCAGAGCCAAGTCGCGCGCCGCTTCCATGCCTTCATCGACCTCGATGAGGGTGGCACCATAAGCCGTCATGGCATCTTTGCGCTCTTGGGTTGAGTTGGTCGGCATGAGTAGCGTCATCGGATAGCCGCGCATGGCGGCAACCATGGCGAGCGCAATACCAGTATTGCCGCTGGTGGCCTCAATCAGCATATCACCTGGCTTGATATCACCGCGCAGCTCTGCTTGATAAATCATGTTAAATGCTGGGCGATCTTTTACCGAGCCTGCTGGGTTATTGCCTTCTAGCTTGGCCAAGACCGCCGTGCCACCAGCAATCTGCTCTTGCTCAGGCAAGCGCTGCAATTTCACCAAGGGTGTCTGCCCGACGCAATCGGCAAGGGCGGTAACTTGAGAGATGAAGGTGGCGTTTGACGTGGCCGTAGCTGACATAAGATACCCTTATTGTTAATATGAATGTTCAAACCTGATTTATGCAATTGCAAAGCGTGACCGTGTTGACCTTGATTGCCTAAAATCAACGACAGTTTTTTATTGTTGTCGCCGTGCATGCAAATGCTCGTCTACCGATGCATACGATGAGACTGTCGCCAAACGGGCATGACAGCGCGCAAAAATAGCGGCAAGTAAAAAGCTGCGCCATTATATCATTTTGTTTTTGCCTACGCTGAATGCATGCAGAGATTTTGGTAAATGAATGATGCTTATAAATGGTGGTTGAGACAAATACTGTTAAAATACTTGTATGATTCAGAGGCGTTATGATGCAGCCACCGCACTTATCGCCACGACTGTACCCAACGACTGATAGCTATAGCCAAGTGATAACGATAGCGCTATAGTACAGGACGCGATGGCGCAAAGTCGCTGTGATAAACCTAGTGTATGTCCTCCATTCAATTGATAGTCATCTTATCTTGTTTTTATCATTGTTTTAAAAAGAGGACACGCCCTAGCAAAACATTGAGATGAGAGCGAGCTTGCATGGCACACAAAAAACGTTTTGATACCAGTAGCGCCTATGGTCAGCTGATCATATTGGTGTTTTTGCCGATATGTATATTGGCCGCTGTCGGCGGTATTTTGGTGTTTCATGAGACCATGCGTGCCAGCGACTCTGAGCAAGAAGTGTTGGCCGAGGCGGTGCTGATTCGTTATACCCCAGAGATTGCAGATCTGATTCCTGAGCTGTTAGAGCAAGAGCGCCAGCAGGCGGGCAGTGCCTCCAAGGCTGCCGTCTCGACGCTAGAGGGCATTCGTGACAGGCTAGGCCGCATGCAGTCCGAGCAGCACGTGCAGCGCATCGCGATTGTCAATGAAGACAATGAGGTGCTGGCCACGGTCGGTTATGGGCTCAATGAGCCTTGGCCATCGATTGATGCTTCAGCGCAATTTATCTCGCAAAAACCCACGCCGATTGGCACCGCTTATGGCAGTGTGCTTGGTGAATTTGAAGGGCAGCGGCTGTGGTTGCTCGTCGATATGGACAACGAGCCGCTGTATATCGCGCGTTATCGCATCGCCATGGCGCTAGTGATTACGGGGTTGTTTACCATCCTGATTTTGCTGTTGAGTTTAAATATTTACTCAAAACGCTGGATCGCACCGATTTATGAGCTGCGCTTGCAGTTGCAGCGCACTCACGTAGACAATTTATATCAGCCGATTCCGGTGGAGTCGGATGGCGAGCTAAATTTATTGCAGCAAGATTTGGTCAATACCTTGCGCCGCTTGCACAGAAGCTTTCAAGACCTCAAAGACCATGCCGAGCAGACTGAGGATGACTTACGTTTGGCGTTTGATGAGATGGAAATGCAAAACATTTCGATCAGAAACGCGCGTGATGCCGCCATCTCAACCAGCCAAGCCAAATCGGCGTTTTTGGCCAATATCAGTCATGAGCTACGCACCCCGCTCAACAGTATTGATGGTTTTATCAACCTACTAGCGCGTCACGGCGAGCTAAATCCTGAGCAAGACTTGTACGTACAGACCATTCGTAAATCCTCAGCGCATCTGCTGGCGCTGGTCAACGATGTCTTAGATTTTTCTAAAATCGAGGCGGGCAAGCTGGTGCTTGATCGTCATGAGTTCGATCTTTATGACACCATTTATGATGTGGTCGATATGCTCTCGCCAGTCGCCGCCGAAAAAGGCCTGCGCATGGCAGTGCTGTTTTATAACGATGTGCCGATGCGTATCAATGGCGATGCCTTACGCCTCAAGCAAGTACTGACCAATATCGTTGGCAATGCGATTAAGTTTACCGACAGTGGTGATGTGGTGGTGCGGGTCAGTCTTGATGATCACCGTGATAATTATCTGATGATAAGTGTGCAAGACAGCGGTAAGGGCATCTCGCTTGCTGATCAAAAAATGCTGTTTCAAAGCTTTAGTCAAGGCGATCCTTCTATCACGCGTCAGTATGGTGGGACTGGGCTGGGTTTGGTCATCTCCAAGCAGCTGACGCGATTGATGGGCGGTGATATTGGGTTTTATGACAATGCGCAAGAAAACATTGCCAATCAAGGCGCGACGTTTTGGTTTCGCATGCCAGCGCACGTCGATGTGCTCGAGGCGGCGACAGGGCAGACCATTGAGCTGCCTGTGCTCGCGCCGCTTGCTAGCGAGACTGATGAGTTTAATGTGCTGGTGTGGATCAACCATCCAGCCTCGATACAAGTGCTCAAAGCCAGTCTGCAATATCTACCAATTCAGTTGACCCAAGCCAACTCATTGCCAGGTGTGCTTGAGTCGTTAAAAGAGCGTGGTAACTACTGGGACTGGGTCATCGTCGATGATGATACCCAAGACGATATGATGGCACTATTAAGACAAATTCGTCTGCACTATCAGGGCAAGCTTGCTGTCTTTGGCTATCAAGTGGCCGCCGATCAGGCTCTGCTCAACCGTTATCATGCCAATATCTTATATGAGCCTTTGGATAAAAGGCAGCTGTATGCCATGCTCGATACACAAAATCGCCGCCAGCCAACGAGTCTGCAAGAGCCGCGCTGGAAAGGGGTGACGGTGTTGGCGGTGGATGATCATCTGCCCAATCTCTTGGTACTCGATGCGCTGCTTAGCGAGCTGGGTATTCATGTCGTCACCGCCAGTAGCGGCTTTGATGCGATAGAGATTATCAGTAAGCAGCAAACCAAAAACCTGAAAACTGCCAAAAACCAAAAGCAAAGCCTGTCAAACAAAACCCAGCTCTCTAAAGCCGAAGCGCGAGATGACATGAGCAAAAAGTCAAATTCTGTGCTGTATGCAGAGGAGACAGCCAATGAAGATAAAGGCAGCAACCAAGACAATTATAAAGACAGCCACAAAGACAGCATCGACTTGATATTTATGGATATCCAAATGCCGCGTATGTCTGGCCATGAAGCGGCCAAGCAAATCCGCAGTATCGAAAGCGATGACAGTCACATTCCTATCATCGCCTTGACAGCGCATGGGCTAGCTGATGAGCGTGACAAGCTGATAGCCAGTGGTATCAACGACTATGTCGGCAAACCCATTAGTCAGCCGCAGTTGCTGCAAGTGCTGCAAAAATGGCTGGGCCGCACCTCGACCACGCCGCAACTAACCGCGCTGTCTGAGGCCAATCTACATGGACTGGGCTTGCAAGACACGGATGCGGCCTCTAGTCGCACCGACACACACACAGATACTGACGCGCAAACCTTCTCTGAATGGCCGCTGGGCGCGACGACCAGCACGTATCCTGTCAGTAAAAGCGAGCGCACCACCGATGCCAGCGCGCCGCCAAAAATAACGCGACCATTATCACTCAAAAAAATCCGTGATGACTATTTGCGTGACAGTCAGCCGCGCGAAGACTATAGACGAGAGACACCGCGAGAGACTCAGCCGCGCTACGACAGCTTACGCTTACAAAAGCAAGGACAGGCGCCGTTGCTGAGTCCGCCATCAGGGTCGATGGATCATGCCAGCGAACCAAATACGGATCTAGCCGCGCGGCCGCAGGAGCAAAAGGATACAGCGATGGACAGCCCGCATTCAGAGATTTTGGACTGGCAAGATGCGCTGACTCGCTCAGCCAACAAGCCTGATCTGGCAGCCAAGCTGATTATCATGATGCTCGACACCATCAATGATGAAAAGCAAGCGTTGACTCAAGCATGGGAGGCGCGTGATCGTAGTATGCTGGCGCAGATTGCCCATCGTATATTGGGCGGTAGCCGTTATACTGGCGTGCCGCAGCTGCGTCAGGCTAGCCAAGATTTAGAAGATAAGTGTTTATTAAATATCCAGCATACCACGCCTGCGCAGTTTGCCATGCTCCAGCCTTATTACGAAGCGCTACTGACCGCATTAAATAATTTGCAAACGCTGGATTTGTCCGCTTATCCGCAGCTCAATTACCATCGTCTAAGCGAAAATGACATGACGTGGAAAATGATTTAAGAGTAGTGGTTTAGGAGCAGTGATGGAGTAATAGTGACTGAGTAATAGTGATTGAGAAACAGTAAAAAGCGCAACTTCATGTTGCCATGCTCATATAATCGATCCACCATAAAATAAATACCGTGCGACTGGGAGTGATTTTGCGCAGCATCTACCTGCATCGCACAGCAAGCAAAACTGATACCAGTCGCGCGCAAAAAACCACGTACTTCTTTTATGTAGTATTGACAATGCAGTCTCGCTATAAAGTATCGTGGCAGTCAGTTATTGCTAAGGTAGGATATGGATAAGCCTGCTAACATTATCGCTATCAGTCTATCTTTTACCCATTCATAAATAAGGATCGTTATGAACGCCATTGCAACTTACCAATACGAAACGCTACAAGTGAGTGTCACTGATAATATACTCACTGTGACGCTAAATCGTCCACACAAAAAAAACGCCATGAGCTTTCAAGTCATCGATGAGCTGATCGCTGTGGCAGGCCGAGTGAGCAAAGATAAGACGATACGAGCGGTCATCTTAAACGGTGCCGAAGGGACGTTTTGTGCCGGTATCGACTTGGGCGATTTGAACCATCTCAAAAACCAAGCCTTTGCCATTTGGGAGCTGATTAAGCCGTGGCAAAGCTCGTTTCAACGTGTTTGCTTGGTCTGGCGTGATGTGCCAGTACCGGTCATCGCGGTATTAGAAGGATACTGTATTGGTGCTGGGTTACAGCTGGCATTAGCCTGTGATGTGCGTATTAGCCATCCAGATTGTCAGCTGTCTATTATGGAAGCCAAATGGGGGCTGGTACCAGATATGGGATTGACCCAATCCGCATTTGGCGTGGTACGAGAAGACGTTCTCAAAGAGCTGGCTATGACGGCGCGCATCATTAATGCTACTGACGGCAAAGAATTAGGATTAATCAGTCATTGTAGTGAGACGCCGCTTGAGCAAGCACAGCAGCTGGCGGCTGAATTTGCCGAGCGTTCTCCTGACGCTGTGCTCGCCAGCAAACGTGTGATCAATGCCATGCATCATCAGCCTGCGACTGCCTTATATAAAGAAAAAATCTGGCAAATCAAGATGATGCTGGGCCGCAATCGCAAGCTGGCCCTTAGAAAAGCCAAGCAAGCAAGCACGGTGTTTAGCAAACGTCAGTTTCGCTAACATTCTTTTGGTGCTAGAAGTATACTCTATTTAGAAATTAGGGCGTGTCCTCAATTCAATCGATAGCCACCTAAATGGGCTAAAAATGGCTAAATCTGGCCAAACGGTGTCAAATAGCTGACTAATATCTCGATATTATCTGCGCTATTTTCCTTGTTTGACGGCGATTTATCTCATTTTTATCACCATTTTTAAAATGAGGACACGCCCTAATAAGACTTAACTATATGAACTAGGATGATTATGACGATGCTAAGGTTCATAGGCATTTTTATTTTAAATACTATAGGAATCTTAGTAATCGGATGTACTGAGCCAAAAGATCCAGATGAGCCAGTTACTGCTTACATACCAGCAGAAATATCAGACAAAGTGTATGTCACTACTTTTCCTAGATGTAACTACAATGATGCTGGCGATTTAGATGAGTTCTCAACGAAAAGCTTAGTATTAAACTTTCAAGCTGAGACTTTCTCAGGAAACTTATCCGGTGAGTTTCATTGTCCCTCTGAGGACTTAGGAAAGGTGTTTAGAATAAAGATAGATCCCTTGTATGAACTTAATGCCAAAGTTGTCACTGGTAAGGAGTATTTTTATTATACTTTTCCTCCAGAGTCGCTACTAGAGAAAACGTCAAACATTGAGCGATTTTATGCTGATTCTAGTCAAGAAATGTTAGTAATAGATGGTATGCCCAATCAGACTAGTCCATTACAACTGATATTTGCTAAGTATCCTAATGAAAAACTTGGTCCTTTTCATAATTATTATGATCTGTATACCATATTGGATAAGGATTTTTTACTACAGTACAAAATTAGAATTATGAATGATGACTATAACCAAAGGTTTAATCTAAGCGGTTACGATACGCAATTTGCGCAGGCGTTTAAAGATGTCATAGCCGTTGATGGTAATATATTAAAGCATCCGGAGATTATCCAAGGGTTTGTTGATAATAATGAGCGCGTAATTAATTTTTTTAAAGATCATAGACAGATAATGACTCAAGCAAAATTTGACGAAATTAATAATTCAAAAAAGTAAATTTAAGCTAGAGGTCAAAGGGTTTATTTAGAACGATCCTGCTCTCAAAACCTTTAATTTTAATCACTTTTATAGCCACATTTGGATCAAAAATATACTAGACATATTTTGAGGAATTACGTTGATTGTTTTTAGTTGTTAAGTCGCGTGTTATGGCTATTGAAATACGGTCAGATAGTACGATATAACACTGTCCGCTTGCACAGATTTGGATAAAAATGCACTATTGTCGTTAAAAATATCTATTCTATGCCTCTTATAAGCGCTTAAGTAATCATCACTATATAAACGGTCTAACTATGTCTGCCCCAAAATCCTCTCTTTCAAAGAAACCTATCACCGCTGAACGAGTACGTTCTGCTGATCTGCCTGTTGCATGGATTATGATGCTGGGGTTGATGGTTGCGGTAGGACCGTTATCCATTGATATGTATCTGCCTGCGCTACCATCAATGGCAGATGATTTTGGCGTATCTACCGCATTTATGGCCAACTCAGTCCCAGCGTATTTTGTGGGTTTGGTATTTGGTCAGTTGTTTTACGGCCCCTTTAGCGATCGCGTTGGTCGAGTCAAGCCGCTGTATATGGGCATGACGCTTTATGTGATTGCTTCTGTTATCTGTGCCACCACGAATAATGAGTATGTGTTGTTTGTCGGCCGTACCATGCAGGCTCTTGGTGCCTGCGTTGGGGCAGTGGTAACTCGAGCTGCCATTCGAGATCGTCTAACAGCCAAGCAAACCGCAAAAGCTTTTTCGATTATGATTTTGGTGATGGGTCTGGCACCGATACTCGCGCCTTCTTTGGGCGCACTCTTTTTACAGTTTTTTAATTGGCACTCTATCTTTTGGTTTTTGGCCGCCTTTGGGCTGCTGAACTTACTGCTCACCAAGTTTTTCTTTTTTGAAACCCTTACCGAAGAAAACCGTAACGTACGCCCTGCCAGAGAAGTGCTCAGCCAGTATTGGGACTTATTAAAAGATCCCAGCTTTAACTACCCTGCGATCGGTGGCGGGCTGTTGATGGGTGCGATGTTTGTCTATATCAGCTCAGCTTCTGAATTAATTATGGACACTTATGGCGTCTCGGCCACGCACTTTGGCTGGTTGTTTGGAATGAATGCAGCAGGGTTTGTAGGTTTGACTCAGTTGAACCAGTGGTTGACCAATCGCTTTCGTATCTTGAGCATATTACGTTTCGGGGCGATGATGCAGGTGCTCTCTGCCGGCACGTTGTTTTTTGTCGGTATATTTTTGGGGACCGATGCTTGGTTGCCACTGGTGCTGGCGTGTATTTTCTTTTGTATTGCAGGCTTGGGATTGACCCAGCCAAACGCCTCGGCGATTGCGCTGGCTTTTCAAAAGCAGCGTGCGGGTATGGCAAGCGCGCTGCAAGGCTCGCTGATGTTTTCAGTGGGTATTTTTGGTGGTTTATTATTAAACTTATTCCCTCTTAATCCAGTGTTAAAAATGGGTATTGCACTTTTTGTCCTGATGAGTTTGGGTACGTTTTTAATCTGGCAGATAGATCGTAATTTAGACCTCGATGACGCAGAGTAGCGGCTGCAAGTTTTTGAGACACCCAATATTGGGTGTTTTTTTTGTCTTAATAAAAGGGTTCTGATACATGAGCGCTACGCGTGGTTAATGCAGAGCCTGATGCTTTTATAAGACACGCCTTATAATGACTGAGGTGTCATGTTTAATCGTATTTGATTGAAAATAAATAGTTTGTTGTCACCAAACAAATTTATCAGACATATTTCAATTAGAAAAAAATTAGTGTAGATTGTAACTTTATGTTTACAATGTAAGGCTTTTTGAAACTGACAGTTACCATATAGTGATGTTAAGACAACAAGCGTTGCAACTTTAAGGACAAAACATGATGCAGTTATATCGAGTATTACCAGTTATATTAAGCGTCGGTTTATTTGGCTGTGGTAATTCTTCTACCACAGAAAATACCAACGCAGCTGGCACACCAGTGACAAAAAATGAAGACAGTTTTGTAAGTAACTTGCCGGATACAGCACCGACACTAAAAGTAGCTACAACAGGTACGATGCCCCCTTTTTCATTGCAAGATGATTATGGAAACATGCAGGGTATTGATATTGACTCAATTCGTGCTATCGGTGAAGAACAAGGGTTTAAAGTCGAGTTTTATAAAGAAACGTGGCAAAACATGTTTGATAGCGTGGAGTCAGGAAGGCGTGATCTGGCAATCTCTGGCATTTCCTATAAAGATGATCGAGCGGCAAGATACGGTTTATCAACGCCATACTTCTTTAATCCATCCTCTATTATGTATACCAAAAGTGATGTAGAAATTAATGACATACAGGATTTGCAGGGGATGCACGTGGCCGCTATGGAAGGCTCAAAGCAAGATGATCAGCTCCGAGCAATGGGCAAGTATAGTCAGATGTCTACCAGAGCAACGGCTTTTTTATTGTATGAAGATCTGATACAAGGCAAAGTTGATGTAATTCTGCATGACTTGCCTATTTTGCAGTACACAGCGAAAAATCATCCAGAATACGACGTCACTATCGTTCCCTACGAGAGTGAAGACAACCCATCGGCGCAACAAGTCATACTGATGGCCAAAGGTAATAACGAGCTTATTAAAAATGTCAATGAAGGTATTACTAAGCTAAAAGAAAAAGGGACGTTTAAAGAGATTGAAGAAAAGTGGTTGGGTTCAACGGAGCCAGGCACCAACAGTGAACCGACTGCTACTCAAGCGAATTAAGGATTTTCAAACATGGCAACCACACCAAATATCGACAATAAGCGCTATCAAGGTCTGATCATCTCTATTGCACTGTTTTTATCACTCATCGGTGCCTTGCTAGCCTTTACCTTTTATACCTCTAGCCTGTTAGAAAGAAACACCGCTTTGATCGACCAGACCAACCAAGTCGCCAACAGTGCGCAGTCGGTCATCAAAGATCTTTTTGACTTAGATAACAGTTATGGTGAAGACACAAGCTCGCCGCATATTCAGCGGGTATTGAGCCGTTTAGAAGAAAACACAGCACTGATTACCAACTCTCTTTCTGCTATTGAGCAAGGCGGTAGAATTACTGACAGTACAGGCGAAAGCTATAATCTGCCAAAGATTGATGATAGCGCCCAAGCCAATGTTGCCGCTGCCAAAGAACAATGGCAGGCGCTAGAGCCCAAGATTCAGACCTATCTAAAAGACGCTGATAATATCATGGTGCCGTCGGCAGATGACTTGACTCGAGCGGTTGAGCAAGCCAAAACCTCCAGTTTGCTGATCAACGACTCGCTAGATAATCTAACACGCGACGTATTTAGTAATGCAGAGCGCCAAGCCACCACCATTCGTCTGATTCAGGTGTTGGGTGTTGCGGCGATTTTTGCTTACTTTTTGATTTTCGTATTCTTCTTTGTGCGCCGCTTACGTGAGACTGATGCCGAAGCTGCTGCTGCGCGCCGCGAAACACAAGAAATCATGGAAACGGTCAATACTGGTCTATTCTTGCTAGATAAAGACTTAAAGATTGGTCAACAGCACTCTCGCGCCCTCAATGGCATCATCGGTGCTGACAATCTGGCAGGTGAGAACTTTACCAGTGTCTTACGTGGTCGTATCTCTGATAAAGACCTAAACACCACCAAGCAGTTTATCGAGCAGTTATACAACCCGCGCGTCAAAGAAAAGCTGGTGGATTCACTAAACCCTTTACATAAGGTCATGCTACACAACGCCGGTGAAAATAAAGGCGCTGATAGCCGCTTCTTGGATTTTAAATTCTCACGCGTTTATGACAAAAAAGACATCGCCCGTATTTTGGTCAACGTCAATGATGTCTCTGATGCCGTCTACCTAGAGCAGCGCTTAGAAAAAGAGCGCTCGCAAAACGACATGCAAATCGAGATGCTCACCACCATCTTAAATGTAAATCCTAAGATCATTAATGAGTTTATCGCCAACACTGATGCGCATATCAATAAGATGAACAACATCTTAAAAAATCCTGGTAGCTCACAATACGAGCTCGAAACCAAACTAAAAGCCATTTATCGCGAAATGCATAGTCTAAAAGGCGAAGCATCAGCGCTAAAACTGCACAGCTTTACCAAGATTGCCTCAGATGCCGAAGACAAGTTGCATGCCTTACAAAACCAAGGTCAGCTATCAGGTAATGACTTCTTGCCATTGGCGGTTCATCTAGATGACTTACTCAGCCTATCGAACACCATTGCCACGCTAGGTGAGCGGATCAATCGCTCGGAGCCTGCCGCTAGTAAGCCCGCTACTACCTCTACCACCACATTAAGTGATGCCGTGGCACAGCAAAGCAGGCCGCTTGCTGAGAGCACTGCACCCAAAAGCCAACCAACCAGTTTATCGATTGGTAACATCAGTTTGGATGGCGGTCAAGATATCGATTTGAGTGATGATGCAGGTGAAGACCAGCTGTCTTTTTATCGAGATTTTGCCAAAGATATCGCTGCAAGACAGGGCAAGCAAGTACAGCTCAACAGCCATACATTGACCCAAGTCAATATCCCAGAGCATCTAGCCAAGCCCATCAAAGAGATTGGTATCCAGCTGCTACGAAATGCCGTGGTGCACGGTGTCGAGGCACCCAGCGTCCGTCATTCGCTCGGTAAAGAGACAGCAGGCAATATTGATCTAGAAGTACAAGACAACGGCCAAGAGGTTATGCTCATCGTGCAGGACGACGGTCAAGGCATCGATTACGACAGTATCCGTCATAAATTGGTGGCAGAAAACCACGTCGATAATGAAGCAGCAAGTCAGCTGACGCATAGCGACCTGCTCAAGCAGCTGTTTTCTTCAGGTTTTTCTACCAAAGAAGACACTGATGAAGACGGTGGCCGCGGCGTGGGTTTGGATATCATCAAATCACTGGTCAAGGACTACGACGGCAAGCTGAATGTAAATAGTGAACGGGGCAAAATGACAAGATTTGTCATTACACTACCAAAAGCTTAATAAGAGAGGTTAGGCATATTGTGCACCACAACAATGTGCCTCATTACAGGTAATAGGTTATGCATAAATTAATGATTGTTGATGATTCTAATATCATTAGAAACCGTATTCAGCGTGCTTATGACTCAGGTGAGTTTATGCTGGTCGCTACTGCGACCAGTGGTGTGCAGGCGCTAGAGAAGTTTAATATCCATCGTCCTGATGTGATCACCATGGATCTGACCATGCCGCAAATGGATGGTCTGGAGTGTATCGAAAAAATCATCGCCACTGATCCTGATGTCCGTATTTTAGTCGTATCTGCCTTGTCTGATAAGGCCACGGGGATTGAGGCGCTATCGCTTGGTGCCAGTGGGTTTTTGTGCAAGCCGTTTTCAGAAGAAGAGCTTGTAGAGTCTTTGCACGAGCTGGTGCAAGATTAATACCATTCAACGACTTGAGTAATGTCTATATGAAAGAACAAAAGCTACAGATTTTTTTAAACATCATTAGCAATTATTTTGATCAGTTTGGTGGAGAAGAGCTCGTCGCTGACACGCCGTATTTGCTAGAAAACAAACAGCCCAAAGTACATGACTACACTGGTGTGATTGGCATCTCTGGTGGTCAAAAAGGCGTGGTGTATTTTTCGGCGACTCACAAGTTGTTGTCCTCGCTACTAGATAGCATGGGCGAGACTGATAAAAGTGATGACAATTACATTGATCTAGCAGGCGAGGTTGCCAATACCATCGCAGGCAACGCCCGTACTGAGTTTGGCTCAGAGTTTCATATCTCGGTACCGTTTGTGTTTAAAGGAGCGCCCAAAAGTATCGTCCTACCAAACGATGAGCGTTCTTTTATTATCCCGATTACTTGGCATTCGCAAGTCGGTGAGATTGTGGTCTGTTTGCAGGACTGATGATCTCGCTATTACGTTTTAATACGGATGTTCGTTATTATGATTAAAGTAGAAAAATTGGGCGTATTTTTAAGTTCGATTAATGCGTTTTTTACGCAGATTGATGGGACAGAAGTAGACATCGATACGCCTTATTTAAATAACAATAAGACAGCGGTAGGCTATGACTACAGCGGCGTTATCAAAATCTCAGGTCCGCTACAAGGCTGCGTCTATGTCAGTGCGCCAAGCGCGATGCTACGTGCGGTGGTTCAGGCGATGGGCGAGACCGATTCCTCTATTACGATGTTGAAAGACTTGCTCGGAGAGATGGCCAACACCATCTCTGGTAACGCTCGGACGGAGTTTGGGTCAGAGTTTATTATCTCGCCGCCGCATATCGTCGAGAGCGCGCCTGACGTGTCGTATCTACCCAAAGATCGGCAAAGCTATATCACGCCCTTTACCTGGCGTGGTCACAAGGCCGTCATCGGTATCTGCATCACTTAATGACAATTAACTGGTCAACGACAATCAACTGATAGCGTCTCGTTTATCGCTTTGCCTCAACGAAAAGCGACAACAGTAAAAAGCGATACAATGGTATCGCTTTTTTGTTGATACGACGATTTTAGGCGTGAGGCTCACGAGTTGTTAAATCGCGGTTTGTCCTCATAAAGCGCTGGAGGTTGTGAGGCGTTATATGATAAAATACGGCGCAGCTATTTCTATAATTTGCTTTATAGGAGGGGTTTGAGTTTTTTGCTAAAACCCAACATGGCTTCTTTTTTACACCAACCAATGACACACACATCATGGCAAAAAATTGCTGGGTGTTTGGCGACTTGATTAATTTGCAAGTTAGGTCAGTGCCATGATTATAGGCATGACCCACAGGCAGATGCGTGTTGCTAGATAAGCAGTTTTTGTGATGTGGAGGCATAACCCAACCAACAGGATATTTCACATGGCTACAAACAACCCAACCAAAATCGAAATGCGCGACTTACTACAAGCCGGCGCTCACTTTGGTCACCAAACACGTTTTTGGAACCCAAAAATGGGTCCTTATATCTTTGGTGCACGTAACAAAATTCATATCATCAACCTAGAGCACACCGTAAAAGCGTTCAACGAAGCGTTGACTTACGTAAACGGCCTAGCTGCCAAGAAAAACAAAGTATTGTTTGTTGGTACCAAACGTGCCGCTAGCGGTATTATCCGTGAGCAAGCCCAGCGCGCTGGCATGCCATACGTCGACCATCGCTGGTTGGGTGGTATGTTGACCAACTGGAAAACGCTACGTCAGTCAATCAGCCGTCTAAAAGAGCTTGAGAAACAATCAGAAGACGGTACTTTTGCTAAGTTGACCAAGCGTGAAGCGCTTGAGCGTACTCGCGATATGGAAAAACTTGAGCGTTCACTAGGCGGTATCAAAGACATGGGTGGCCTACCTGACGCTATCTTTGTGGTAGACGTAGATCACGAAGCGATCGCTATCAAAGAAGCCAAAAACCTTGGTATCCCAGTAATCGGTATCGTTGATACCAACTCTAGCCCAGACAACGTTGACTACGTCATTCCAGCTAACGATGATGCTATCCGTGCTGTGACTCTATACGTCACGTCTATGGCTGATGCGATCATCGCTGGTAAAGAATACGCACAGACTCAAGCGGGCGGCAAAGCTGAGCAAGCACCTGCCGAAGAAGCCAATGCAGAAGAAGCAGCAATGCCAGCTGAATAATTCGCTGCATTAAAAGTGTTACTTTGTAAGGATGTCTTGATAGCACCGCTAGCAGCGTCCATATAAAGTCATTAATGATAAGCTCGTAGTAGGCATGATGCAGTTTTTTACTCGTCATGCCTTGTTGTTAAATAATAGCGCTGAAACCATGGCTATTACATAACGTGATGAAATGATGGCGGTCAAACGCCCTCAATCAATAACTGCTATTACATAAAGTATATTAAATACATGCTGATGACATGATCGTTATCTATCATAAACTGGCCAAACGAGTATTATCGTTTATTCCAGTGGGTAGAGTCGCTGGATGTCATGATTTGTTTTTATTAATAAGCAGATAATACGAGCGTTTTTCTTAAGTCATCAGCAGCCTTGAGAAAAATAGACATTAAGCCCTCCTATACATAACTATACTAAGGTGACTCTTATGACAGAAGTACAAGTATCTGCCAAAATGGTAAAAGAATTGCGCGACCGTACTGGTCTTGGCATGATGGAATGTAAAAAAGCCCTACAAGAAGCCAATGGTGATGTTGAAGTTGCCATCGATAACTTGCGTAAATCTGGTCAAGCAAAAGCGGCCAAAAAAGCAGGTAACATCGCAGCTGACGGCGCTATCATCATCGCTCAAGGCGACAACAAAGCGTTTTTGTTAGAAGTAAACTGCCAAACTGACTTTGTGGCAAAAGACGCCAACTTTACTGCTTTTGCAGAAAAAGTAGCCAACATCGCGCTAGAAAATAACGTCACAGACGTTGCTGCTATCTCTGAGCTACCATATGGCGATGGCCAAACCGTTGAAGAAGCACGCGTGGCTTTGGTACAAAAAATCGGCGAAAACATTCAGGTGCGCCGTGTAGAAACCCTAGAAGGTGCCAACCTAGCATCATATCGCCACGGTCTACGTATCGGTGTTGTGGTATCGTATGAAGGCGGCAGCGAAGAGACTGGCAAAAACCTAGCGATGCATATCGCGGCGTTCAACCCTGTAGCGGTCGACGACGAAAGCGTTGATGCTGATGTATTGGCTCGCGAAAAAGACATCATCGAAGCCAAAGCCAAAGAGTCTGGCAAGCCTGACAACATCATTGAAAAAATGATCGAAGGTGGCCTACGTAAGTACCTAGACGAAGTCACTCTACTACGTCAGCCATACGTCATGGACAACGACAAAAAAGTTGGCGATGTCCTAAAAGCGGAAGGCGTAAAAGTACTAAGCTTCAAACGTCTAGAAGTGGGTGAAGGTATCGAGAAAAAGCAAGAAGATTTCGCAGCTGAAGTTGCAGCGGCTCAAGCGGCTAGCAAGTAATATCCAAGTAACATCTCTGTGCACTTGCACTGATGAGGACGGTTAAGCCCTTGGTTTTGCCGTCAGACACAAAAAAGCCCGTTATCGAGTAACGGGCTTTTTTGTGTCTGAGCTTAACCACCTTATGGACTTACTAGCGTAAGGCCTCGTAGGCAGATTTGATATAACTTGGACTGTTGCTATTACTGCTCGTGCCATAGCTGACGTTTTGTAGCCCATTGTTTGTACTGTTCATATTGAATTGGTTGCTGGCATTGATACTGGCGCCAGACAGACCAGCGTCATTTTTGTATAAGCTATGATAGCGGCTCATCACTCTTTTGACATAGTTGCGCGTCTCTTTAAAAGGCGGGATACCGCCGTATTTATCGACATTGCCTTCGCCTGCGTTATAGCCTGCCACAGCGTGCTCAACGTTGTTATTAAAACGGCGCATCAGCCAGGCGATGTATTTGGCTGAGCCTTCGATGTTGTCGGCAGGGTTCCAAGGATTACCCACATTAAATCGCCGTGCGGTAGCAGGCATCAGCTGCATCAGCCCTTGAGCGCCGACTGGTGAGCGAGCATTTGGATTAAAAGCTGACTCAGTATGCATCATGGCTTTCATCAAGGCAGGATCGACGCCATGACGTGCCGCTGACGCGCGAATATAGCTATCATAGGCGTTGCGACTGGCACTACTACTCGCCGGACTGCTGCCATAGCCGTTGCTGCTGCCGTCATACATCTTAGAGTCTTTATAGTAAGTGACTTTGACTTTTTTGGTGAACTTATCAAAGTTGCCACTGGGGCTAACGTTGGTCAAGAGCACCTGACCGCCTTGGTCTTTGTAGATATACATATTGCCTGCATGAGCACTCACACTCAAGCTTGAGATAGCAAGGATACTGGCAATACCAGCGATGGCATTTAATAAAAACGGAGACAAACAGCGAGTCTTGATGGTAGTCGTATTTATCATAGAGATATCACTTTTTATCGAGTAGTCGCAAATGACTGTCGCTGATGAGTCGGCCAGCTTATAAAGGCAAGTGCTTATTTTATCTGCCGTGTTTTGTCGCCAGCTACCTAGCAACAACCCTGACGTCTTCATGTTTTGTTAAGATCATTTGCAATAGATACAAAAAATAATAGTTGTTTACTATAACATATAATAACTTTTTGACGCATGGGATTGTCAAAATAATAAGAAAAAGTGAGCATTATTTTGTAAATAATACGAAATAAATCAATAAGCTATCATTTGCAGTGTACGCATGTCAGTGCCAGCTCAGCTGCCGCAAGGGCTGATGATGATAGTAAGTGGCTATGATAAGTGAGTAGGAGCGGTGGGATAAGAGCAAGAAGATAAGAGCGGCCAATGCTTTGAGCTTATCTTTAATTGATAAGAGGTCAGGGAGTAGCTATAACGCAACGGCACTAATGAATATCGGTACCCAAATCGCGGTCACCAGCCCATTGACTGCCAGTCCAAAGGCTGCATAGCGTCCGGCGGTATGACTGATCTGCCACGCTTCGACTGTACCAAAAGCGTGAGCGGCCAAGCCAAGTGCTAAGCCTTTGGCACGGTCATCATCGACACGGCCAAATAAAAAGCGCGCCAAAGAACCCCCAACGAGACCTGAGACAATGATGATAAGGTTGGCCATCGCCAGCGGCGCTTTGATCAAATCCGCCACACTAAGACCGATAGGAGTGGTCACTGAGCGGGTGGCAAATGCCAGTATCGTCTCGTGACTGAGTGACAGCAGATAGGCGAGCGACATCGGCAGCAAAGCACCGACCACGCTTGCAATCATGACGATAAGGATGAGTTTTTTGACAGGTAAGCCTTTAAAGTTCATGGCGGCGAGTGGCACTGCCAATAAAACCGTGACGTATCCTAAGAGATGGTCAAACACAGGCTTTGCGACGCTATAGTAGTGATTGTAGTCCCACTGCAGCACAAACAAAAACAGCAAAACCAGCGCTAAGGCCGTGATGACCATCGGTAGCCACGATAGCTTACGCGCTAAGATACGGGCAATGACATGGGCAACCAAGGTCAATAATATCGCCGCAAGGGTTGCTGTCAATACGCTATCAAAAGTCATAAGTCTGCCTTGTTCATTCAGCTGAGCGCTGCTTTTATTACTTGCTAGTGCTGCCGGTGTTGCCAGCTTGCGAGTCACTATCAGTGTCTTGATTGAGCCAGCGGTTGGCCAGCAATGCTAATCCCCAAAGCGGTATCAAGGTGCTGATCAGAATCGTCAGCATCACGCCCCACAGCTCGTCTCCTAAGGCAAATAACAATAAACCTGCACCAGCAGAAACGGGCAAAAAAGCAAAACCGCTATCAACCAATAACGTATTGCTGGCTTGAGTGAGCCAGATAGGTAGGCCTTTTAGCAAACGCCACGCCATCAACACCACAAACATCGCCACCAAACCGACGATATTGGCCGCTTTTTCGATACCCGCCCATTGACAGACCAGCACTGCTGTTTCACGGACAAAAATAACCATCGCTAATGTTAATATCAGCGCCAGCCATAGCGGTAGGTTGGAGGAGTGAGTGGACTTCATAAGCAGTTTTGGCCAAATCGGAGATGGGTAGGCGCAGTGATAACGGTTGGCGCATGGCTATGGCAGCTGCACCCTTATAAGTACATTGTGTCGTTATGGTATTTTGTATATGGCATATCGTATAGGCGATTATATAGAGAATTACGTAACTAATAAAGCCTATCGTCGTGACTAAATAAAAGAGAGATAAAGAGATACATTGCATACATTCGCTAGACTGGTACAAACTTTTTTGCGTGCTGTGCTTGCGCCGACAGATGCTACGAAAAATTTACTTCAGTCTCGCTATATCCTTTTTTTATTGACCTGACTATAGGTATAACCGCCCTAGTATCATCGTGCTATTTTGTCTTATGGTATTAGGGAAGGTGGCTTTGAGAGAGACGGCTTTAAGCGAGGCAATAAAAAACAGACGATATCAGCGATACCGTCTGTGTGTAGGGCGTTGTCTGTAGGTATATCAAAGCGGTTTGCGAATAAAAGCTGAGCCGCCCGCCCGCCACCTGCTCTTATAAGTTATGAGTCAGGTAGGCTGCTTTTTTGAGGCGAGGACGCTGCTGTGTTTGTCTCAAACTCATCAAAGGCTTTTTCTTCGGCCGCAGTCAAGGTAGGCTCTACGTTCTCATCTGGCTTTTCAAACTCCTCAAGCGTCGGCATCAGTAGCGTCGCTTGCGCCAGCGGTAGGACATCTACAGGATCGAGATTGGCTTGTCCAAGCAGCTGTTTGAGCCGATCGCTTGGCAAGCGAATGGTTAGGCACTCGTGGCCTGTGTCATCGTAGCTTTCTTCTAAGATGACGCCTAGCTCATACAAGGTGTTTTTAAATTGACCTGCACCATAAGGCAATGTCAAATCAAAGGTGGTCAGTGCGCCAGTAAGCAGCTGCTGTACAGCAAGCGACAGCGCTTCTATTCCGAGGTTTTCTTTTGATGAGACGTAGACGCGGTTTGGCTGGCCTTCGCTGGCATAACCAATATGAGCAGGCTCACCTGTGATATCGATTTTGTTATACACATTGAGCACGGGTACGTCGTTATCAATTTCGGCCAACACATTTTTTACCGCTTCGATTTGCTCGTGCATGTCTTCGCTAGAGGAGTCGATGACGTGTAGTAGCAAGTCCGCCTCTAGCGTCTCTTCTAGTGTCGCGTGAAACGACTCGACCAGCTCGTGCGGCAAATGACGCACAAAACCGACAGTATCGACCAGTACCACACGTCCCACGCCTTGCCAGTCAAGGCGACGTAGCGTCGGGTCGAGGGTAGCAAACAGCTGGTCGGCGGCATAGATGTTTTCGTCGACCAAGCGGTTAAACAGTGTCGATTTACCAGCGTTGGTATAGCCGACTAGCGAGATGGTCGGTACGTCAGATTTTTGTCGACGGGCGCGGCCTTGTGCGCGGGTTTGCCGGACTTTTTCAAGCTTAGATTTGAGCTGGTTGACTCGCGTTTGTAGTAAGCGGCGATCGGTCTCAAGCTGGGTCTCACCCGGCCCGCGCAGACCGATACCACCTTTTTGCCGTTCCAAATGCGTCCAACCACGTACCAGCCGTGTCGATAAGTGGTTGAGCTGCGCCAGCTCCACTTGTAGCTTGCCCTCATAAGTGCGGGCGCGCTGAGCAAATATATCCAAAATAAGACCAGTGCGATCCAGCACGCGGCATTTGACCACCGACTCGATATTACGCTCCTGCGAGGGCGATAAGCTGTGATTAAAAAGAACAATATCGGCGTCGTGCTCACGCACTAGCTCTGCAATCTCTTCTGCTTTGCCGCTACCCACAAAAAACTTGGCATCAGGCTTTAAACGTGAGCCTGTCACCAATGCCAAACGATCGGCGCCTGCTGAGTCTGCCAATAGCTCAAACTCGCTAAGATCGTCAGGGTCTTGGATTTGCCGAATGTCTAAATGTACAATGATGGCACGCTCGCCACCTTCATGTCTTTCAAAATAATCCAAAGAATATCACCTATTTAATAAAGTAAATAAATCGCTACCATTTGTCTGTCAACTATCGAGGCGGCGTTCATATGACCTTTTATATGTGGTCTTATCTGTTGATATTAAAGCGTAACGGCACAATTAGCGATAGATTTATGTTACACAGGTTTGTGTTTCCTAGCGCGGAGGACGGCTGGTAAGTTAGCGCGTTTATAAACGGCTTTATTGCGCGTTTGTATAAAACTTTGTATAAAACTTTGTATAAAACTTTGTATAAAACTAGGCACTGACTCAGTGAACAGGCTATCACTGAGGCGCATAACTTTGCTATACTTAGCTCGTTTTTTTGTTGATATAAACAGCAGTTATTTAATCATGAGGGCGAAGATGAGCCAAGCTAAGTCAAAATTTTCACTCAGACAACAGCTAGGACGCGGCAAGCAAATCGCTGGTATGACCACAACGATGGTCGGTGGACTGCGAGCCGCTCAGCGTCTTGGTGCCTTTAAGCAGCCGCCACGCGAAAAGCTACCCCGTTATATTCAGGCGTTTTGTCGTAAGATGGCAGGCTCTTTTGGTGTCAAAGTCATCGAGGTCGAGCCAGTACAGCAGCATCATGGTCTGTGGGTGTCCAATCATGTGTCATGGATGGATATCCCTGTCGTGGGAACGGTAAGCCCCGCGTTTTTCTTATCCAAGGCGGAGATTGGTGAGTGGCCTGTGTTTGGTAAATTAGCGCATGCTGCCGGCACGCTCTTTATTGAGCGCGGCTCCGGTGATGCAGGCTCAGTGGCCACGCAGATTGCTGAGTTTTTGACCAAAGGGTTTTCGGTTATCTTCTTCCCTGAAGCGACTACTACTGATGGCAAAAAGGTCAAGCGTATCCATGGTACTCTGCTACAAGCTGCGATAGACGCAGATGTCCCTGTACGACCGATCCTTATCGCTTATGTCGACAAAGACGGAGCGCTCAGTGAGGCATTGCCGTATTATGGCAAGATTACCATGAAAGAGAGCTTAAAAAAGGTGCTAGATAGTAAGGATGTGACGGCCTATGTGCTACCATTAGAGCCGATAGACCCTAAAGGCTATAGCAAAAGCGAGCTGACCGACTTGCTGCAAAGAAAAATGCAAGAAGGGTTGGCCGATCTGCATGCGCGGGTACTGAGTGTGCCGCCTAGTCAATAATCAGCTGAGCTGTACAGTCAAATGAAAAGTCGCTGAATAAAAAAGGCGCCAATCATAGCAATATTTACCGCGATTGGCGCCTTTTTTTCGTGTTTTGTCAGTGACACATTGGGCGCCGCTTATTAAGGTGACGGATTGGGCTGGCGCGTGTGCACTGCTTCAATGGCCTCCAATACATCGTCAGTGAGTGTCAGATCAATGCTATCGATATTGGATTTTAACTGCGTAAGTGTGGTCGCGCCAATGATGTTGCTGGTGACAAATGGGCGTGAATTGACAAAGGCCAGCGCCATCTGCGCCATATCTAGTCCGGCATCGCTGGCAATCTTAGCGTATTGCTCAGTGGCTGCTAGCGCTTGCTCATTAATATATCTTTGGAATCTATCATACATTGTCAGGCGTGCACCAGCTGGGCGTTTGCCGTCCAAGTACTTACCTGATAGTACGCCAAACCCAAGCGGCGAGTAAGCAAGCAAGCCAACGTTTTCACGATGGGCAATCTCCGCCATGCCGACTTCATAGAGACGGTTGAGGAGGCTATACGGGTTTTGCACCGTCAGCGGCGCGATTAGACCGTTTTTGTCCGCTTCCCACAGATAGCGCATCAGTCCCCACGCGGTATCATTCGACAGCCCATAAGCACGAATACGGCCTTTTTTAATCTCATCATTCAGCGCTTGGATGGTCTCCAAAAATGGCGTTAGGCTTGCTAAAGGCTGTGCTGCCATATTGGCATCATAGCCGCGCTGCCCAAAGAAGTTGGCTTGTCGCTCGGGCCAATGCAGCTGATAAATATCGATATAATCGGTTTGTAGACGCTCAAGGTTACTATCGATGGCGCTGCTGATTTGCTCAGCATTAAAGCGCGTTTTACCATCACGCAAAAAGCTCAGGGGTGACATTTTACTGGCCAAAATGACCTTGTCACGCTGCTGGGTCTTGGCAAACCAAGTACCGATATAACGCTCGGTATCGCCTTGCTTGTCTTTATCTGGTGGTGATGGATACATCTCTGCTGTATCCCAAAAGTTGACGCCTTCGCTCAGTGCCATATCCATCTGGGCGTGTGCCTCAGCCTCGGTGTTTTGCTGCGCCCATGTCATCGTACCCAGACAGATTTTAGAAACCTGTTCATCGAGTTGCGGCAACGTTGTATATTGCATGTCAGTCTCCTTGTGGACTTTGATTTTAGGGTTGAGCATTGAGTATTGAGCGTGGTCAGGGCATTACATGATTTGGATGCCAGTCACCCCAGGCGGGGTTACTTTAAAGACTTTTACCTTAAACAATACCGATTGGCCGGCCAGTGGATGGTTAAAATCGACCTCAATCTCATCCTCATTAATCGCGCTAATAATACCGGGTAAGGTATTTTTGCCTTTATCCTCAAACTCAACCATCATGCCGACTTCTGGATGATCGGCGATAAGAGCAAACTGCGGACGGCTAAAGTGCTGAACGTTGTCAGGGTTCCACTCACCAAATGCCTGCTCTGGCTCAAGGTGAGCTGTGCGCGTGTCGCCTGCGCGTAAATTCATAAGTACTTGCTCAAACCCTGGCAACAAGCTTTCATCGCCGACCGTCAGCGTCACTGGTGCCTCACGGCCAAAGGTGGAGTCAATCACCGTGCCGTTTTCTAATGAAACTTCAAAGTGTAGGCTAACAAGGCTACCAAAGGCGATGCGCGTGTCTTCGTTGGGGTTGATAAATTGTGATTCAGTCATAATCAAAAGCCAGTTGTCGTAAATATAATAGAGAAATGATAAGTCATTTTGCTGGGTGTGTAAGCGCAAATAGTGTAACGTAAATGGTGTAATATATCTGCCATATCTTAAATAGGACAAAATTATGGCAGCTCGAGCACCCAGCAAGCAACAGGGACACGTGCATAAATGGCAGGACGACAAAGGCTTTGGTTTTATTGAAACATCAAGCGGGGCGTCGCTGTTTTTTCACATTAGTGAGTTTAGAGCGCAGCGTCGTCCTGAGGTTGGTGAAGCAGTGGTTTTTGATGTCGGACAAGATAGCCAAGGTCGCCTGCAAGCCAGACAAGTCCAAGAGCTGAGCTTTGTCCAACAAAAAATGGCAGAAAAAAACCGCCAAATCCGTCAGCGTAATCGCAAACGTAATGCCCAAGCAGAATTTGCAGCAGGGCAAAAGAAACGCTTGTTCCTTGGTATTGGTTTTTATGGGGTTTTAATTTTATTGGCGGCAACTCAAAAGCTCAGCTGGCTGGTGGTTGCATGGTACGCTGTGCTAGGCATCTTCACTTATATTACTTATGGCAAAGACAAAGCTGCTGCTCAAAATGGCGATTGGCGCACGCCTGAGTCGACGCTGCATATACTAAGCGCACTTGGCGGCTGGGTCGGAGCATTGGTAGCACAGACGTATCTACGGCACAAATCACAAAAGCCTGAGTTTCGAGTGACTTATTATTTGACCGTTGTCATTAATATGGCAGGGTTGTTGTTTTTATTGGTGGATGGTGGGTTAGAGACTTTGACTGATTTATTATCAGAGTTGCTATAAATGAGAACTAAGACACACATATGGATAATGTGATTATGAATACGTCAGGCTTCGTTGGTGGCACACTGGTACATACCGATAAAGGATTAATACCGATACAAGACATTAAAGTCGGCGATATGGTTTTATCTAGAGATCAACATAACGTGGAAGGTGAGCTAGTCTATAAGCCCGCACTTCGTACTATAATTACTGAAGATGTACCTGTGTTTTTTGCTACCTTTACACCTGAGTCTGTAGACGACTTACCATTCGAACAACTAACTGATCATAACCTTTATGTGGATTTGTTATGTACCGCAAACCATCCGTTTTGGGTGAGAGATATAGGATGGAAAACTGCTGCAGAGTTGAGTAGAGGTAACATTACTGTTTTAAAAAATAACGAATCTGCATTCTTTGAAGGAGGTAGTGAAGAAGGGGGAATTGAAGTTGTATTCAAAACTGATAAAAATGCGGTTGGTTTTATTCCTAATTTTTATGATCAATCAAACAACGGACGATTTGTTGACTTAGAAACAGGGCGTACTTTATATTTTGGAAGTTATGCCCCAGTATTTGAAAAGCTTTTCGTGGAAGATTCGGGATGGAAACAACGCTTATTAGAGCAAACCCCAGTAGAGTTAAGAGACAATGCCGAGTTTTATAACTTCCGTACAGGCTTTTGGCAGGATGATGCAGGTATCGACTGGGCAGAGGGGGAAGGGCCAGTTACCACTATGGTATATAACATTGAGGTAGCAGATACTCATACTTACTTTGTCGGTGAGCAGGGGTTGTGGGTGAATGGCGATAATCCTGACAAGACATAATTTTGGCGAATGAATAATATGAATAAAGATTTTTCAGGTTTCACTGCCGGCACCTTAGTACATACTGAAAAAGGTTTAGCACCAATAGAACAACTAAAAATTGGCGATAAAGTGTTGTCTAAGGCAGCTGATGGTTTGGGTGATCTGGTTTACAAGAGGATAACTCGGACGACAACTAATGATGCATCAATTTTCATGATGTATTTTAATACTTATGTAAATCCACAATTGAATTTGGCAGATAGAGTTAATCTAAGACGTAAGTTAAAGAAACAACAGATATTGCCTGAACCTCTATTAATGACAGCAGATCATCCCTTTTGGACACAAAACAGAGGTTGGGTGAGAGCAGATAAATTGAACGCTCAAGATATCTTAGTGACTAAGGATAATACTTATTTTACAACTGATAGTGGAGGTGGGTATGACTATAGATATGAAGGCATAATACCTATGTATCATGCAAATAAAAAAGGATATGCTTATCAGGTAAGCTTTGGTGATGAAACAGGCGAACTCAAAGGATCATACGTTAATTTATTAACAGGAAGGTATGAACTTTATACGGATCCAGCACCAACATGGATAAATAAATTGTGGCAAGCTGACTCAGAATGGGAGCAACGCCTATTAGAACAAACACCTAAAGATAAACGTGAACATGCTGAGTTCTTTGGTTTTCGTCAAGGTGAATGGAAAGATCCTGATACCATAGATTGGGTAGAGGGCGAAGGTCCTCTTACTATGACGGTATATAACATTGAGGTAGCAGACACACATACTTACTTTGTCGGTGAACAGGGGTTGTGGGTGAATGAATAGAGATTGTGCAGATAGGTCAAATTAACATACATATTCAATCGTCAAAAATAGACAAAAAAAGGTGGGTTATGACTGCGTAACCCACCTTTTTAATTTATCAATTAAATTAATATCTCTAACTATAGACGGTTATGACCGTGGCATTTCACGCTTCCTTTCCAAAAACAGCATATCGATGACAATCAGTACAACACCGAGAGAAATCCCAATATCTGCAATATTAAAAATCGGATAATGCCACACATCAGCATAATGCACATGAATAAAGTCAATCACATGACCATGTAGCAAGCGATCAATCAGGTTGCCAATAGCACCGCCAAGCACCAGCGCAAGGCCTGTCGATAGCAGCTTGGCTTGCCGTGGTGCTTTGATTAGATAGCCGATCAAAAACAGCGACATCACCAGCGCCAGTCCCGCAAAAAACCACTTTTGCCAGCCGCCTGCATCGGCCAAAAAGCTAAACGCGGCGCCATAGTTGTAAGCCAGTGTCCAGTTGAGAAACGGCTCTAACACTGGCACAGGCTCAAGAAAATTGAGCGTGGTCTCAGCCAGCCATTTGCTCCACTGGTCGATGATGATCACCACCAGCGATAACGCATACCACATAAAGGCGCGACTGCCATTGGCGACCATCTTAGGGGTCTTAGTTAGGCGACCTCTAGGCGTCGATGAGCTGCCAGTGGTTGCATGCGCAGGCTTGGGGGAGCCGTCGGCCTCAACCTGTGGCGACTTGTGAGGTGAGTTTGACGGGTTAGGCGCAGAATTAGGCATAGTGGCGCACCTCGCCTGTACCGCTCACGTTGGTCACGCAGCGCGCGCATAGCTCAGGATGGGCGCGATCGACGCCGATGTCATCACGGATATGCCAGCAGCGTACGCACTTGGTACCTGTGGCTGCACTCACTTTGACCTGCAAGTCGCTTGACTCATCGGCATGGCTCTCTGCTGGTACTGAGCCAGTATCCGCGCTTTGAGCAGGGGCTTCACTCATCGGCTGCAGGGTCGCGCTACTGGTAATCAAGACAAAACGTAGCTCTTCGCCAAGCTTGGCCAAGCTCTCTTGCATCGCGCCGCTGGCATACAGATCGACGCCCGCTGATAAGTTGGCATTGATGATTTTTTCGCCGCGCGCTGTTTCGATATGTTTGTTGACGATGTCTTTGGCCTGCATGATGCGTTGCCAGTCGTCGCTTGTGATGGCGCTCAGCTCAAATGCTGGGAAGGTGTACCACGCTTGGGTAAACACATAACCTGCGTCTTGTCCGTTTTTGCCTTCTAGTACTTCCCACGCTTCTTGGGCCGTAAAGGACAAGATAGGCGTGATCCAGCGAATCAGCGCATGAGCGATATGATAAATCGCCGTCTGAGCAGAGCGGCGCGGCTGTCCATCAGTCTGAGTGGTGTACTGGCGATCTTTGATGATATCTAAATAAAAGCTGCCCAAGTCTTGCGAGCAAAACGCGGTGACGTGCTGGGTGACTTGGTGAAAGTCCATCGCATCATAAGCGCTGATGATTTGTGCTTGCACGGTTTGCGCGCGCTCAATGATGAATTTATCAAGGCTGACCAGCTCATCCATCGCCACGCTGTTGGTCGCTGGATCAAAGTCATCAGTATTGGCCAGCAAAAAGCGCAAGGTGTTACGGATACGGCGATACATGTCGATCGCGCCCTTAAACACGGTCTTACCTGCGCTCATCTCATAACGATAATCACTTGAGGCAATCCATAAGCGCAGCATGTCCGCGCCCGTTTTGTTAATCTCGTCTTGCGGGGTGATGATGTTGCCAAGCGACTTACTCATCTTGCGGCCGTTTTCATCGACCACAAAACCATGGGTCAATACTTGCTTAAATGGTGGACGCTCGTACATCGCCTCTGAGGTCAGCAAGGAAGTCTGGAACCAGCCGCGATGCTGATCTGAGCCTTCTAAATACATATCTGCTGGATTGGTCAGCTCATCGCGCTGCTCAAGTACAGCAAAATGCGTGGTCCCTGAGTCAAACCACACGTCTAGCGTGTCGGTCGCTTTGTCATAGTCAGCAGCCTCATCACCCAAAAAGTCCTCACAGCTGGCATCAAACCACGCTTCCACGCCGCCATCAGCGATTTTTTGTGCCGCCGCTTCCATCAGCTCCAGCGTGTTTGGATGTAGCTCACCGGTTTGTTTATGCGTAAAGAAAGTGATTGGCACGCCCCAAGTACGCTGGCGTGAGATACACCAGTCAGGACGGTCAGTCATCATTGCCTCGATGCGGTTTTGTCCCCAAGCGGGCGTCCATTTGACCGTTGGAATATCAGCAAGCGCTCGCTCACGTAAGCCTTTGGCTTCCATATTGATAAACCACTGCGGGGTGGCGCGGAAGATAATCGGCGACTTGTGACGCCAGCAATGCGGGTAGCTGTGCTCGATTTTGGTATGGCTGACGAGGTGGCCGTTTTCGTGCAAGGCGGCGATGATTTTGGGATTGGCTTTATAGATATGCTCTCCGGCAAATACCGCAGCGCTGTCTAAATACACACCCGTACCGCCCACAGGGTTTTCTACAGGTAAGTTATATTTTAGACCGACGATATAATCGTCAAGACCATGACCCGGCGCGGTATGGACGAGGCCTGTACCGCTATCGGTGGTGACGTGATCGCCTAGGATAAGCGGCACTTGACGCCCTTCAATCAAGGGGTGCTGGGCGTGCAGACCTTCAAGCTTGCGTCCTGATACGGTCGCCAAGATACCTTTGTGGTCAAGCTTTAGCTCGGTCAGCGCGGTTTCGACCAAGTCTGTCGCCAATAAAAAATGGCCTTTGTCTGTTGCCACCACGCTATAGTCGTGCTCAGGATGCACGGCAATGGCTTGGTTGGCAGGCAGCGTCCATGGCGTCGTCGTCCAAATGATGGCAGCAATACTGCCGTCGATGCCATTTAGCGCCTCTACCTTGTCGGTATTCACTATATCAAAGCTGACATAAATGGCGTCAGAGACTTTGTCTTGGTATTCTACTTCGGCTTCGGCGAGGGCAGAGCTACAGTCCAAGCACCAGTTCACAGGCTTCATACCGCGGGTTACGTGACCATTGTCATAGATTTTTGCAAGTGCACGGACGATATTGGCTTCCTGCGCAAAGTTCATGGTGAGATAGGGGTTGTCCCAATCACCAAACACGCCCAGACGTTTAAAGTCGGCTTTTTGTAGCTCGATCTGGGTACGGGCATACTCGCGGCACAGACCACGAAACTCAGTGGCCGAGACTTTTTGACCGACTTTGCCGACCTTGGCTTCGACTTTTTGTTCGATAGGTAGGCCATGACAATCCCAACCAGGAACATAAGGCGCATCAAACCCCGACAGCGTTTTTGACTTAACGATGATATCTTTTAAAACCTTATTGACCGCATGACCTAAGTGAATCTGACCGTTGGCATAAGGAGGTCCATCATGCAAAATATACTTTGGCGCACCTGTGCGCGCCTTACGAATTTTGCCATAGACATCATCGGCTTCCCACGCCGCTAGCCAGTCAGGCTCGCGTTTGGCGAGGTTTGCACGCATGGCAAACGGGGTGTCGGCGAGGTTTAATGTATCTTTATAATCGTGGCTTGGGGTGTCGGTGCTTTTGTCAGTCATAAAAGGTATCTTATAAAATGATGGTTAGAAGTGGGAGAAAGAGCCGAGTACATGCTGATCTAAAATAGCGTGCGGATGTTACGTGAACGCTACGCTTACTGTGTCACTATTAATACTGGTATTTGGCTGCGGCGCTAGTTAGTAATATAGCGGCTTCCAACTACAATCACTTTATGTCGTCACAAGCAGATAAAAGCGTCTGCCTACATCATAAATACTAATGAGATGATTGCAATGCCATATACCGATATCAAAATAATAAGAAAAGTGGCGATAATAATGACAGCTATTATATGACAAAACCAGTGGGGTAAAAAGAGCTGGCCGGTATCGTCCTGTTTTTAGTCAAAACCAATAGTTTATACCATCAAACCAAGACTAAAAAATAACAAGGCTAAAAAAACAAGAACTAAAAAACCGATGACAGCCATAAGCGTAGTTTTAGTGACCACAATGGCTGGATGCCCGTTAGACCTTGCGCCATTTCACCCTCTTTTAAGATGACATAAGAGGGCGTTACTTGTCCTTGCCAGTCAGCAAATATCTCGCCTTCTTGATCGTTGATGGTGGTAAAACGGTATTTGTGTTCGCTCAGGTAGCTATGCAGCGTTTGATCAGAGCCTGACTGGATCGCAATGGTCACCACCGGGTAGTCATTGGCTGCCGCGAGCGTGTCTATGGTCGGCGAGGTCACACGGCAAACAGGGCACCACGTTCCCCAAAAGTACACCAGCGCGGGCTTATCGTTACTGAGCGCCGCCAAGTCAATGCTTTGTCCTTGGTAATCGGTGAGCTGCAATTGCGGGTTGGCAGGCATGACTGGCTGACGCCACCAATTAACCGCGGTATAAATGACGGCAAACATCAAGCCATATATCAGTATCGTCTTGATAAGCGACAGCGCTTTTTGCTGTGGCGTCTTTTTAGGCTTTGCCGCTGTGGTATCAGTATCAGTTGTCATAAAGGCTGCTTTTTATGCTTGTCATGGTATCGAAAAGTGTCTGGTCGCTGTTTATTATCGCGTGTGCTAGGCTGTGTCCTCATTTTTATCACCATTTTTAAAATGAGGACATGCCCTAGATAAAAATAAACGGCTGAATGCTCAGCCGTATGATTCCTAAATGCTTTAAAACACCAATTCTTTAGAACACTGTCAAAATATCGTTCATCGCTATTGCTGTACCGATTTTATGTCGGAGTGACGATAAGCGCTTAAGGTTTTTGTGCGCGGTCTTGTAGTGGGTCGCCAGTCAGCACGCTGCCTGTGTTTTCTCGGCGCTCGCTTGTGCTGAGCTTACTGGCTGGTACTTTCGACTTTTTCTTCCATTTTAAGCTAAACAAGTCATCGCGGCGGTCAATCAAGTTATGTACCGAGCCTTCGTGACGAACGTGAGTCAGCTTATCTAAGTTGACATCAGAGAAGAAAATCATCTCGGTATTGGGCGTGGTCTCTGCCATAATCGCATCATGCGGAAATGCAAAATCTGACGGTGAAAAAATAGACGACTGTGCGTACTGAATATCCAAGCTTTCGACTTGTGGCAAGTTACCTACCGAGCCGCAGATCATGACATAGCATTCGTTTTCAATGGCACGTGCTTGAGCACAATGGCGTACACGCAAATAGCCGTTTTTGGTATCTGTCCAGAAAGGCACGAACAAAATATCCATATCATCAAGTGCTAACAGGCGTGCAAGTTCAGGGAACTCAACGTCATAACAGACCAAAATACCAATACGCCCCGCATCGGTGTCAAAGACCTGTACTTTATCGCCACCTTCAATGACCCACGCGCTACGCTCATGCGGGGTGATATGAATTTTGCGCTGTTCTTCTACCGTCCCGTCACGGCGGCACAGATAGCTGACATTGTACAAGGTATCGTCTTCGTCTAATAAAGGCATAGAGCCTGTAATGACATTGACGTTGTAACTGACGGCCAAATGCGAAATTTCATTTTTAAACCACTCGGTGTAATCGGCCAAAAAGCGAATGGCGATGTTTTGGTCAGTAGACTCGCACAAGCCCATCAGCGGCGCGTTAAAGAACTCAGGTAAACAAGCAAAGTCAGAGTTATAATCGGCCATCACATCGACAAAAAACTCCACTTGCTGTAGTAGCTCTTCAGGCGAGTCAACTTCACGCATTTGCCACTGAATACCGCCGATACGCACCTCTGACTTGCGGGTGCTGGGCTTGTATTCTTGTGGTTCATAATAGATATTGGCCCACTCAAGTAGCGTAGCAAAGCCCTTGGACTGGGCATCATCTGGTAAGTACGCGGTCAAAATACGCTTGACGATAAAGCCATTAGACAGCTGAAATGATAGCGCAGGGTCGTGAATCTCACGAGACTCGACAGCATCGATATACTCGCCAGGGGTCAGGTCTTGGTGGTTGTGATAATTGGGAATACGACCACCGGCCAAAATCGCGCGAAAGTTAAGCTGACGGCATAGCTCTTTGCGCGCATCATACAGCCGGCGACCGAGACGGTAGCCACGATAATCAGGGTCAATCAGCGCGTCCAAACCATAAATTGCATCGCCTTTTGGATTGTCTTTGATGATCTCTTTTTGTCCAATCAAATCATCATAGGTATGCGGGTTAGAAAACTTGGCATAGTCAACGCGCATCGACAGCACGATGCCGATCAGCTGATCATGGTCAAACAGCGCAATCTGCCCTTCAGGAAAGGCGTCTATGAGCGTATGAATGGTGTTTTTTGACCACGCGCCGCCTAGGTTGGCGTAGACGCGATCCATCAAGGCTTTTAACTGGAGGTAGTCTTTTTTCTTGATCTCAGCAATCGTCAAATGAAAGTCGTCTGTTTTTTCAATCTTGCTCATAAGGTTCCTATCTGCTGTTTTTATAAAAACTTTTCGTGTAATAAAAGCAATAAAAATATTTCCATATAGAGAATATTGTCGTTACAATCGTTTATTGCCATGTTTACAATGGGTTAGAATGATATAGTCCATCTGATATAAAAATGATACAACGCTTCATTGAGCGACTAGTATCTATATATCTGATTTATTTGGATGCGATTATACTCTTTCATCTGCCCTGCTGAATTCGTCAGTAGTGTTGTAGATATCGCGGTGCGTTTTTATCGTCATAAAGGCTATATTGCTGGTTATGATAGCAAGTCACATGGGCAATGACAGTCTAACGTGGTAACTATTTGCTACGTTTTTGTGAGCCGGCTTTGATGTCAGTAATGTGCACTCAACTATCGTTATCACTCAAGCAGCGTCTTGTTTGGCTTATTCGCTTCGGCTATCGGCACAAGTGCCCCTTTAGGATTTTTATTATGCCCCTCACTCATACCACTGCATTTAGCCAACTAGATAACATAGCAGATGATGCGTTGGTACAGTTGGTGTATGTCAGTAGTCTGACGCTGCGCTCGCGCTTAAGCGCTTCGATATTTGATGAAGTAGAAGGCCATGCGAAAGATTTTAATGAGCAGCATGGTATCACCGGTACGCTCTGTTATGGCAACGGCCATTTTTTGCAATGTATTGAAGGCGAGAAGGCCAAAGTCGCGGCGCTGACGCAGCGTATTTTTGCCGATCATCGCCACAAACATGTCGAGGTGCTGCTGTTAGGGCAGGTAAGTGGCCGCCGCTTTGCTGACTGGCGCATGCGTTTGCTTTTTTTGGAGCGCTGGCTTTGGTCGCCTGCCACCAAGCAGCAGGCGGCGCAGTTGTCACCGTATCTGCCATTTGCGCCGCATGGCTGGTCGCCTGAGCGTACCGAACAGTTTTTGCAAATTATAAAAACCTTTGACACCCCGCCACATATCAAAGCCGCTGGTATTACTTATAATGCGCTGGGCAATATGGTGCGTCATATCGCCGCCCCGCATCAAGCGTTTTTAGTGGTGCAAGGGTTTTTAAGTGTGCTATTAATCGTTGGTTTGGTGCTGTTATATTTATAAGCGGTGCTATTGTGCGAAAAGATAATAGAAAAATGACGCTGAACTCTGAGGTTTAGCGTCATTTTTTATGGTTATAGATGGGTTGTTTTGATAAAAAACTTCTTACACATCAAAGACCTTGCCAAGATTCATAATATTATTGGGATCAAACACCTTTTTAATCTCACGTAAATACGCAATCTCAGTCTCACTGCGACTATAGTGTAGATACGGTTTTTTCGTCATACCCACCCCATGCTCTGCAGACACCGAGCCACCATATTTTTGTACCGTTTCAAATACGTATTTATTGACAATTTGACACTCACTAAAGAAATCATCTTTGCTCATGTTTTCAGGCTTTAGAATATTGAGATGCAAATTGCCATCGCCGATATGACCAAACCAGCACACCTCAAAGTCTGGATAGTTGCTGGCGACGATATGATCAATCTCAGCGATAAACTCCGGCACATAGCTGATGAGTACCGACACATCGTTCTTATAAGGGGTAAAGACTGAGATAGTCTCAGAGATATATTCACGCAGCTTCCACAGCTCTGCCGCTTGCGCAAGACTTTGGCTCATGACACCATCGACGACCCAGCCTTCACTCATACAATGCTCAAAGATGGCCATGGCTTTATCCATGATAGGCTCATAGGGCGCTTCAAACTCAAGTAAGGTATAAAACTTGGTACGAGACTCAAACGGCTCTTGTACTTGACCATGGGCCATGAGTTTATCGATAGCGACGTCATCAAAGAATTCAAAGGCGGTCAGATCAATCTGCGCTTGAAAGGCGGATAACACATTCATGACATCATTAAAGCTATCCATGCCCAGTACCATGACGTTTAAGTCTTGCGGCTGACGCTCAAGCTTGATTTGGGCATGGGTGACAAAACCTAGGGTGCCTTCACTACCGATAAACAGCTGACGCAAGTCGTAGCCGGTGGCGTTTTTTATCATGCCGCGGTTGAGCTGCAAGATGTCGCCTTTACCGGTGACGACGGTGAGCCCCATGATCCATTGACGGGTCATGCCATAGCGGATGACCTTGATGCCGCCGGCGTTGGTGCCGATGTTGCCCCCGATTTGACTGGAGCCTGCTGAGGCAAAGTCGACAGGGTAGTACAAGTCCTTGGATTCAGCGAACTGTTGCAGCTGCTCGGTGACCACACCCGCTTCGATCTCAACCATACGATCAGCGGGATAAAAGGTGCCGATTTGGTTCATTTTGTCCATGCTGACGACGATTTCGCCATTGGCGGCAACGGCACCTGCCGACAGACCGGTACGGCCACCACTGGGGGTGAGGACGATGTTGTGCTCATTGGCAAGCAGGACGATGGCTTGTACTTGTTCGGTGGTCTTTGGAAAGACGATGGCAGAGGCGGCTGGGGCGAAGTGTTTGGTCCAGTCTTTGCCCCAATATTCAAGGCTTTCAGGGTCGGTTTTGATTTGGGCTGGGTCAAACTGATGGCTTGCAAGCAAACAGTCTAAAAGGCTTTGGACGGCGGCGGTACTAGGGTTAGACGGGCTTTGGCTAGATAAAGAAGTCATGGTCAACTCTCGGTATAAACGGTAAGTACTATGCATAAAGGAGATTATTATATCGCTAAATGGATATAACGCGGCAGTTATAAGTATGTTTATATAAGGGGAGGTCGCCCTCAAAAAAACAGTTCAACCCAGTTTGGCAGCGTGTCGCTACCAGCGTTTACTATAGCATAAATAGTTTTCAGGCTAGATAATCAATAATTCATCTAATCTGCTAACATCGAGACGGAATTTTGTGTAAGATATCTGAACTGTTTTCGTTTCACCCATCATAGATTATCGAGCAGATAATCTTATAAGACAATCATAGGACAGTTCTCATATGGCGTTATCATTAGAAAAAGACAAAATTCGTTTTTTATTGCTTGAAGGTCTGCACGACAATGCCCTAAAAGTATTAAAAGACGCGGGCTACCACAACATCGAAAATATCAGTCACGCCTTAGATCAAGATGAGCTGATCGAAAAAATCAAAGATGCGCATTTTATCGGTATTCGCTCGCGTACGCAGCTGACACGTGAAGTGTTGGAGCATGCGCACAAGCTCATCGGTATCGGCTGTTTTTGTATCGGTACCAACCAAGTCGATCTAGACGCGGCTCGCGACCTAGGTATCCCCGTCTTTAACGCGCCATACTCGAACACCCGCTCGGTGGCTGAGCTGGTATTGGCAGAAGCCATCATGCTATATCGCGGCATTCCAGAAAAAAACGCCACCGTTCATCGCGGCGGCTGGGGTAAATCTGCCGCCAACTCGCATGAAGTACGCGGCAAAACCATCGGTATCGTCGGTTATGGCTCTATCGGCTCACAGTTGTCTGTACTGGCCGAAAGCTTTGGTATGAAAGTCATCTATCATGATGTCGTGACCAAATTGCCATTGGGCAACGCCGTACAAGTGGGTAGCCTAGAAGAGCTGCTATCGACCGCTGATATCGTCACCTTGCATGTGCCTGACGTCCCAAGCACCCGCTATATGATGAAAGCTGAGCAGTTTGCACACATGAAAGACGGCAGCTACTTTATCAACGCCGCTCGTGGTACTTGCGTAGAGATTGATGACTTGGCGGCCGCGCTTGAGTCTGGTAAGCTTTTGGGCGCTGCGGTTGATGTGTTTCCAAAAGAGCCAAAATCAGCGGACGAAGAGTTTGAATCACCACTACGTAAGTTTGACAATGTAATCTTGACACCGCATATCGGTGGCTCAACCCAAGAAGCACAGGCCAATATCGGTCTTGAAGTGGCTGATAAGTTTGTCAGATACTCAGATCAAGGTGATACGGCGACCGCGGTGAACTTCCCAGAGGTTTCTATACCGTTTAAAGAAGGCTCACATCGTCTGCTACATATCCATAAAAACGTGCCAGGCGTACTGTCACAGATCAACCGTCTGTTCGCTGAGGCGCATATCAACATCTTGGCGCAGAGCCTGATGACAGAAGGCGATGTTGGCTATCTCGTGATGGATGTGGATTATAATGATTCAACCGCCGCGCTTGATCAACTAAAAGACGTTGAAGAAACCATTCGCGTGCGTATCTTGTTCTAAAATTAACCGTGATCGTTTAGGGCGTGTTGAACCTTCAACACGCCCTAATGTTACAACTGATACAAAAAAAGAGATGCGCTATAAATAGGGCATCTCTTTTTTATGGCTAATCGTCTAAACGTCTAACATTTAAAGCAGGGTATGGTGTTAACGGATCAAGCTTTGGCTTTATTGGCCGCTTCTGCTTGTTAGCGCGCTTCCATTTTAGCCGCTTTACGCTTTTCGATGATGTCCATCACATCGCTACCAATATGCGCTTCACCACGTTTTTTGGCCAGCTGCATTTGATGCTCGCGCTCACGGAATCGAGCCTTTTGTTCCTCAGTCGCTTTGTCGATACAATGCGGGCACGACTCACCTTTGATATAGGCGGCGCTTTGCATGTCCTCGGCTGTAATCGGCATACGACAAGCAAAGCACTGCTCGTAGTTGCCTTTTTCTAAGTTGTGATTGACTGACACACGGTTGTCAAAGACAAAGCAGTCGCCTTGCCACATTGAGTCACTGGCTGGGATTTCTTCTAGGTATTTTAAGATACCGCCTTCTAAATGATAGACCTCCTCAAAGCCTTGCTCGCGCATATAAGCCGTGGACTTCTCACAGCGAATACCGCCGGTACAAAACATTGCCACTTTTTTGTGTTTGGTTGGATCGAGCTCTTTTGCCACATATTCTGGAAACTCACGGAAGGTTTCGGTGTGTGGGTTGACGGCGTTTTGAAAGGTGCCAATCTGTACTTCGTAGTCGTTGCGGGTGTCGATTAGGAGCACGTCAGGATCAGAGATCAGCGCATTCCATTCACTCGGCTTGACGTAGCGGCCGACAGATTGTAGTGGATCGATATCTTCTACGCCCATGGTGACGATTTCTTTTTTGAGCTTGACCTTGGTACGATAAAAAGGCTGGACGTCGGTATAAGACTCTTTAAACTCAAAACGACCAATCGCTTCAATGCTACGCAAATAATCAAGGACCGTATCGATGCCTTGGCGGCTACCAGAAATCGTACCGTTGATGCCTTCATTGGCCAACAATAAAGTGCCTTTGACGTCATTGTCCAGCATGGTGTTTAAGATCGGCTCACGGTACTGCGCAAAGTCAGCAAAGCGGGTAAATTTATAAAGTGCAGCGACGACGATATTGTTGGTTTCGCTGTCGTATTCGTTAGCGTGTTGCTGATTATTTGTGCGGTTGTCAGTGGTCATACAAGTCTCCTGCTGGCTGAGTCGCAAACCCAGTGCAATAGTGATAAAAAAGGTAGATAAGCAAATAACACTAGCGCAATTGTGGAATTGGCTGGTGCGCGCGTAGTGTAGCAAATTTTGCTGATGTTTTGAAGATTTTGTAAGAAGGGCTGTGTTGTGATTGATACAATTTTAAGGAGAGTTATCTGTCTCTGAAACGGCTCGATAGTCGCTCTAAAAAGAACAAAAAATCCAGCGCATCGGCTGGATTTTAATCGCTGAGAGAGTCGGTATAAAAGCTATTTGCTTTGGAACCAACGATCCGCTTGGTTACGAGCATTGGCGATATCTGAGCTGGATAGGTTCAACGCCAGCTGACCGATTTTGCCACGGGCTTTGTTGCGTACTTTTTCATCGAGCATACCGTCACGGGCAGCCAAGTCATACCACTTATAAGCATCGACCAGATTTTTTTGTTTTTCATCCAAGAGGGCAAGGGTATAGCTTGCACGGTTGTCGCCACGCATGGCCGCTTTTTCTAGCCAGTGACGGGCTTGTTGCAAGTTAGGCTGTACCCCTTCACCGCGTAAGTACATGATTGCAAGGTTCAATTGCGCAGGAGCAACGCCTTGCTGCGCGGCTTTGGTATACCACTGAATGGCTTGCTGAGTGTTTTGTGCCACGCCTTCGCCTTTTTGTAGGCGCTTGGCTAAGTAAAACTGCGCATGGTCATTCCCTTGCGCCGCACGGTTGGACAGCTCACTGACAGGCATCAGCTCAAAACGTGAGGTATCAAGCGGTACGTTTGATATTAACTCAGCATTGGCAAGACCTGCGCAAGAAAATAAGGCAGTAAACAACGCAGCTTTTAATAGTTTCATAGCAGCTCCAAAATTAGGCAGTTAATAAGCAAAAAAATTGTACCGCTAAAGTATCTTATATCTTAGGCGGCGCTAATGATAAGGGAGCGTCGTATCAATGACGTGTTATCCAAACGTCCCAAACCATCCATTAAGTATAGTGAGCCCTTTACCTAATCATCTGCTTAGCAGTTGCTGTCAAGTCAAACAGACGAACGGTGCAAATACGGGTGTCAGTGACATTATTTTGCTAGCTTAACACCCACACTTACGAAACTCAAATACTAATTACAAGAAATCATGGCCGATTATACCTGAGTGTCTTCAACAAAATCATAGAGTTACTTGCGCGTAAGAATAAATCAATCATTTTATAAAAATCAGACAAGGAGGATTAGGGCCGTTTGGTTTTTGAATATTATGCAGGCTTCCGTTTGGTGACGCGATAAATAGCGACATCTGCCAAGAGGTTGGGTGCTTGACGGATTAAAGATGTCATCAGCGGTGAATGGCCTTTTTCTGAGTCGCTAACAGCAAAGCGGTTGATGATATGAATATCATGCTCAGCACACAGCTGCTCAAAGTCTTTAAAGGTACACAAATGAATGTTTGGGGTGTTGTACCACTCATAAGGCAGGGCTTCTGAGACGGGCATCAGGCCTTTCAGTCCAAGGTGAATACGGTTTTGCCAATGGGCAAAGTTGGGAAAGGTGATGACCGCTTCACGGGCCACGCGTAGCATATCGAGCAGCAAAACATCGGGGGCTTTGACCGCTTGGAGCGCCCGTGCCATGACGACGGTGTCAAAGCTGTCGTCAGCAAAGCGCGCCAGCCCATCGTTGAGATCTTGCTCGACGATAGAGAGACCCTTGCTGATGGCTTCATTGATTTTGTCTTCATCAATCTCTAGGCCATAACCCGTCACGCCCAGTTTTTGCTGCAAATGCGCGAGCAGCTCACCATTACCACAGCCCAAGTCCAGTACATGCGATTGCGGCGCGATCCAGCGCTCAGCCAACTGATGGTCCATTCTCATGAGCGTTCTCCTGTGCCGGCCATGTTAGTGGTCATAAAAGGGGCGGTCAAAAAGCCTTTGATCGCGCCCATATAACGGGGGATATCAAATAAAAACGAATCATGACCATGTGGGGCGTCGACATTGATATAACTGACCGGCTTGCCTGTGGCCATCAGGGCATCCACGATTTCTTGTGAGCGCTCAGGGGCAAAGCGCCAATCAGTGGTAAACGACACCACCAGATATTGGCACTTGGTATGGGCAAGGGCAGATTTCAAGGCGCTCAGCTCAAGCTGGCTGTCGGTATCGTCGCTGTGCTCAGCAGTATGGTCGCTACCTGTGTGCTCGTTATTGATGCTGGTAGCCAGACTATCATCGATGGCTATGTCGTCGGCAGTATTTGCATAATTGGCATAGTCGCGCGTAGGATCAAAGTAATCTAAAGCTTTGGTCATGAGCAAGTAGGTATTGGCATCGAAGTTTTTGCTAAAGCGCTCGCCTTGATAGCGCAGATAGCTCTCTACTTGGAACTCGACATCGTAGCCGTACATAAACTTGCCCGATTTTAGATCGCGGCCAAACTTGGCCTTCATCGCGTCATCGGTCAAGTAGGTGATATGGCCGACCATACGTGCCAATATCAGGCCGCGGCGTGGATAAGTGCCGGCTTGTATATAGCGGCCGTCTTTGAAGTCTGGGTCAGAGAGAATGGACTGACGAGCGACTTCGTTAAAGGCGATGTTTTGTGCCGATAGCTTGGGCGTGCTGGCAATAATGACGCAGCGTTTTAGCCTGTCTGGATAGTCGACCGACCATTGCAGCGCTTGCATACCGCCCATAGAGCCGCCGACGATGGCATGCCAGACATCGATGCCTAAGCGGTCTGAGAGCAGCGCTTGGGTTTTGACCCAGTCTTTGATGGTGATCAGCGGAAAGTCAGGGCCATAGACTTGTGGCTCGCTGCCATCAGCTTGATCGAGGGTATCAGGGTTGATGGTGGTGGGTCCTGTCGAGCCAAAGCAGCTGCCGATATTATTGACGCACACCACATAAAACTGATTGGTGTCGATGGCTTTGTTGGGTCCGATCATATTGTCCCACCAGCCCGCTTTTTTGTCATCATGGCTATAATACCCTGCTGCATGATGGCTGCCAGATAAGGCATGGCAAATCAAAATAGCATTTGATTTGTCTTGATTGAGTGTGCCGTAAGTCTCTACCATCAAATCAAAAGACGGCAAGGTGCGATTGCACTCAAGGGTAAGCGGCTCGGCAAAATGGATTTTTTCGGGCGTGACGATTCCGACTGAGCCTGCCTGATCGGCCAAGCCTTGTGGGTCGAGTGTATCTGTTGGAAGTTGGTCACTGGTACTATCAGAGCGTGCGTTCAAAGCTACCTCGCAAGACAACAATCATCTATAAATAAGCGCCAATTAAGCGTCAATAAAATCACCAGCCACACAAGCAAAATAGCATGTATGTTCTTATACGGTTTTGGTGATGGTTGGCTCTATTGTATGGCGATGGGCGTAGGAGTACAACCTCCGTACGCAGTCTTTATTTGACCTGCGTAGCAAATTGTATAAAGACGGCCTTTACCATGCGTTTTTTGGCGATAAAATGCTACACTAATCAGATGCTAAATGAATAATGCCTTCACGATCATTTCTATCACTTATGAATCACACACGATTTTTATGAAACCTAAACTGCCGCCACGTATAGCCGTCTTATTGGTCAACCTTGGGACACCTGATGAGCCGACAGCACCTGCTGTCCGTCGTTATCTCAAACAGTTTTTATCAGACCCTCGGGTGATTGAAATCCCTAAGTTTTTGTGGGCCATCATTCTTAACTTGTTTGTCCTGCCTAGTCGGCCGAAGCGCGTCGCAAAAGCTTATGCCAGTATCTGGGAGGGCGACTCGCCGATCCGCAAGATATTAAACGGCCAAGTGGCATTATTAGAGCCGCGTCTGGCCGACAGCGCAGCGCCGTTTCGTGTGTCGGTACATGCGGCGATGAGCTATGGCAATCCTGGTCTGCCTGAGGTGATGGACAATCTACGCGATGAGGGCGTGGATCACTTTGTCATCTTGCCATTGTTTCCGCAGTACTCCGCCACCTCGGGTGGCGCTGTCTATGATGCGCTGACCAAATGGACGCTGACGCAGCGCAATTTGCCCAACTATACCATTGTAAAGGACTACTTTGCCCATCCACTGTATATTCAGGCACTAGCAGACTCGATTCGTCGCTTTCAGGCAGAGCATGGCAAACCTGACAAGCTGATGTTTAGTTTTCACGGTATCCCGCAGCCGTATGCGGATAAAGGCGATCCGTATCCAAAGCGCTGTAAGTGTACTGCCGCCCAAGTGGCACATGCGCTAGGTCTAAGAGATGATGAATGGATCATCAGCTTTCAGTCGCGTTTTGGCAAACAAGAATGGGTCAAGCCATATACCGATGTGGTACTAGAGGAGTGGGGTCAGTCTGGCGTGCGCTCGGTGCAGGTTGTCAGTCCTGCATTTTCTGCCGATTGTCTGGAGACGCTAGAAGAGCTGGCGATTGAAAACCGTGATAACTTCTTAAACGCTGGTGGGCAAGAGTATCATTATATACCTGCACTTAACCTTGATGAGGCGCATATTGATTTGCTCGAAGCGCTTAGCAAACCATTGGTCAAAGGCTGGGCGGGCACGCTTGATGGTTGGGCGTAGTTAAGTTTTTTGATCTTAATGAAAGCCTTTTGATCTTCATGAATGATAAAAACACCGGACATGATGTTCGGTGTTTTTTTTACCAGTGTTTGATGTCATTGATGCTGTGCTGAGCAGATAGGGTTAGAAGTTATCGTCGTTACTGCGCCCAGCAGCATCGGTATCAGCGATATCGACGATGTCTGGATAATCCTTGTCATCCAGATTGTCCTCTACCAATACCTCATCGACACGGGCTTCATCGATATTTTGGTGATGCATCGGTGTGAGGCCTTGCGTGGCCTCGCTGCCTGCTTGTGAATTGTCGAACCCTGCGCTATTGTCAATGACGTCATCGTCATCAATCGTATGCAGCATTGGATTGTCTAAATCGACTCGCTGGTTGTCATTGCCATCGATACGGTCTTGCGCCTCTGGAAGCGGGGTTTTTGTATTATCCATCTGTCATTCCTTTTATCTTATGATTGGTTTTTATCTGTATGATGAGGATTAGTGTGCCGTGTTAGCTCGAGCTCGACTAGTAGTAAGGTGTCACAGGATGTTCAAAAAATGTAAGACAACTCGCAGTGAGCGTTATTTATGCCCCTTGTTTATCGCCTAAAATATGTCAATGTCTGGTCGGTCATGGTCGGCCTGATAACCGCTATGAGCTTAAGCGCTTGTGACGATCAACCAACCGTCAGTCAAACGGACGTTATAAAAAAGCCGTTGGTCATGGAGGCCAAGCTACCAAGTACCGCGGCCGTGATAGAGTGCGCGCAGCTGACGCCCAAGCAAACTGTGACGATAAAAGGCCATCAGATCCTGAGCAAAAGCTGCGACTTAACAGGTCAATCGATACGTTTTGAGCTCAGTGACTCTCATAGCTCGCTTGACTGTCAAGGGGCGCAGCTTAGCCCCAGCGCCGATGATTCATCAAAGGCCAGCGCTATTATGATTAAACCAAAGACGGATGCTGCTATTGAGAATATCACTGTTGCTAATTGTCATATAACAGGCTACGGCCATGCGCTGCACATTCGCCAATACAGCCATCCCAATCAGCGTTATACGCGCGGCGTTATCGACCCTACTGCCAATCGCGCGCTGGCACCGAGAGATATCCGTGTCATCAATGTCAGCAGTCAGAATAGTATTAATAGCGGCATGTTTGTCGGCGATCACGTACACGGCGTGAGCTTTGAGCATGTGCGTATTCAAAACGCTGGCACGGTTGGGTTATATTTAGAGTTTGGAAGTCGCGACAATGTCATCAAAGACTCTGTGTTTGTCGGTAATGGTTTTCGCACGTTTAAGCCCAATCGTGAAGCCATCGCGGTGGACTCATCAAGCAACAATCGTATTGAGAATAATCAGTTTATACACAATGGCGCAGGCAGTATCTTGCTCTATCGCAACTGCTTTGAGCATGCTGATGACCCGTCGCGCAGCAATTATTTCAAACGCACTGAGTCGAGTCGTGACAATATTATTCGCGGTAATGTTTTTCAAAATGAGCCAGTGGGCGTGTGGGTAGCGTCAAGGCAATCGCGTAACCTAAAAGGGTTTGAATGCGGCGCGTATTTGGTCAAGCAAACGCTGTTTGCCAGCTATCACTTAGACAGTGCTAAAGACAATCAAATCATTGATAATCAGTTTACCCAAGTCGAGCAGGGCGTTATTGTGGAAGATGATGGCACGCTGATTAGGGATAACACGTTCGCCGCCGACGTTCGTTTGCCCATTCAGGTTGGTTCAAAAATTCGCGAAGACACTGCCGTAGGGTCAATCAAACATACACTAATTAACAACAATACGTTCGCTGATAAAACCATAAAGCAAGCAATTGACATTCGAGCCGCCAGCAAAACGACCACCCAGATTGAGTAGCCGTCAGGACAATACGATAAGCATTTGGTAAATGGGCTATGCTTTATTTGGCACCTACTTTGGTATTTACCCAGCGGATCACAGGATCAGGCGTGACTTGTGAGAGGGTCTGAAAGACTTTGGCTGGCATGCCGACCGAGTAGTGCGTGCTTTTGAGTTTACGATTGGGGCGGGTGGTCAGTTTGCACAGAGTCTTTGCCACATCATTGACAGTCAAATTGATACCCAAGCGCTCAATACTGGTGACACTAAGATCCTCTGTCATGTCTGATTTTACCCACAGCGGCATGACATCAATGACCTTGATACCAAGGCGGTCATACTCGATATTTAGCCCTTCGGTAAGTCCACGGACAAAAAACTTGCTGGCAGAGTACGCTGCAACCTCGGGCTGGCCGTAAATGGCCGAGGCCGAGGAGACATTGACGATTTTACCATTGGTGCTATCCGCCAAATAAGGCGCAAGCTTATGACAGCCGATAAGCACGCCTTTACAATTGACATCGACTAAGGCCAGCTGCTCTTGCAAATCAGTCGTCGGCAAAATGCCACTGACCAACACGCCTGCGTTATTGATTAGCGCATCGATACTGCCAAAATGATCAATCATTTGTGTGATGGCGTCGTCCCATAGCTCAGGCTGGGTGACATCTAATTTACCGATAATGACACGGTTTTTTTTCAGCGCTTTTTTAAAGGCTTTGTCGCCGATGGCATCCTCAAGCGTGGCTGTATTGGTCGCAAACAGGCCGACGTTGTGGCCTTTTTCTGCCAGTTTTTTTGCGGTGGCCAGACCGATACCACGTGAGGCGCCAGTGATTAAGATATTCATAATAAGTGACTCGGTGATTTGGGTATGTCCCCATTTTTATTACCCTTGTCAAAATGAGGACACGCCCTAGCAGTAATGGATAAGTCGAGAGCAAGTGGATATCAGAGATATGTGCGCTCGGGCGTTGATCCAGTATAGCAAATCTGGCGGCAAGTATTGATAGGCAGCGCGGCACAGCGGCTTTGGCCGAGGTTAGATCAGATATCTATGCTGAATGTGACACCGCGTGAGAGTGCGATAGGTCTGCGCGCGCTGAGGAACAGTCATAGTCGCTTAACGTAAAGCGCCATAGGTATATCAAGGCAATGGCATAGATGGCGGTTTCTGATAGCTCCTCGATCACCACGCCAAGGGTTTTAGGTATGCCAATCATGTTTTCGCCCATGTATTGTAGTAGTGCCAGTACCGCTACCGTCAAATATAACGATATGGGCACACGTTTTAATACTGCCAAAAGATAGCGCCATGAGTAAGCCAGTAGCCCAACAATCATCAGGTAGACGACGGTTAGTACACAATCTTCCCACCAGTCATAGGGCTGGCTCAGCAACAAAAAATCAGCTGGAATAAAAAGATCGGGTAAGTAGTTTAGCTCGCGGCGTATGACCGCAAAAAACACCAGCACTGCCGCCAACCAAAACGCTTCAGTTTTTTTGCTATGACTGCGCCGAAAATACTGTAGACAGCGTATCCAGCAAGCAAACAATATAATAATGCCAGGGGCTTCGATAAGACCATCTGTAATCAAAATAAGGACTCCAGATTTTGCAATAAAAAAAGTGAGCGCTAAGGCTCACTTCCAATCACAAGTAATACAAACATAAAGATATAAAATAGAGATACAGCGTTATTATACGCTTGATTATCCATAAATGGCATTATGAAACATAACTAATTGGTCATAAGGGATTGTTAATATTTAAAAAACAATCAACGCCGTTTCACAGGTAGCAACATACTATTTGTCTTGTGCCGGCAGCCAAGCGAGACAATAAAGGGCTATCGGACTAAAACAGTGCCTCCATGCGTAATAGTGCTGATGGGTAGTGGTCTTTGTTTTCTGTTTTGTCATTATAATAGTTTAGCTCTGTCTGCACGTAGAGCCACTCCCGCCAAATCGGCTGACGGTAGGTGATGGCTGGGCCATAGCTATTGAGCAGTGATTTGTTTTTATCAAAATAACCACTGGTCGAAATACCATAGGCCAGCTGCTTTTCTTCACCGAGCTGATGGACTTGTCTTAGATCATGGCTCCAGTCGGTGTCCTCCCTGCTATCCTGATTGCGGTAGCGCACGGTAGTACGGTTGTTAAGAAAGCGTGCTGCATCAGCGCCATACCGCAAGGTGAGTCCGCCTTTGGCGTAGTGTTCGCTATCGAGGCCATAACGATAAAAACTATCGGTGGTTACTTTTAGCTTCTCGTTTTGGTACCAGTCTCGATCGACACTGACTTTGACATACAGATCATCAAGTGAGCGTACGCCGACATCGACATCTGTTTTGACGCCCAGTTGCTCTTCGATCTCATCGTTGAAGCGTGACCAGCGCAGCGCAATAGAGGCGTTGTCTTCACGAGTCTTTTTACTATTGATTAATCTATCAGAGCTTTCGGTACCATCTTGATAAGCCGCTCCTGTCGCGCTTTGTCGCAAAAAATCATCATCATCCAAGTCTTCATCACCGATAATCAAGCTTAGGCGGCGCTCTAAGACCGGTAAGCGTAAACGTCCACGAACCCGAGGCTCGACGCTCACATCACTGCCTGATAGTGGATCATTGGCCCAGCGCGTGTCTAGCACCAGTCGTAGGCTCGCGGTAGCAGGCGCTTTTGGGTCAGGCTCACCAAACCACCCGTCCATTTTGTGCGCCCATTCGTCTAGCTGCGCTTTTGCGTCTTGTCGCCGCTCATCGGCCCAGCCCCATTGTGCTGAGGAGTCAAAGGGCTGTGGCGCGGCAAGTGGTGAGCGCGCCTGATAGCCTAGCTGTTGATAGGCTGTGTCTGTTTTATGGATATCACCGATCTGAGGACTGGATGAGGGGTGGGCGGTGTCTTGATGTTTTGCCGGTATGGCGGCGCTATGATCAGCCAACGCTGGCGTGCATAGGTTTAGCGCAGCTAAAGCGGCACAAGTCAAAGTATGACGAGTCGGTGTGGTAAGGCTTGAGAGTTTCATGGTGGCAGATAGTCGCCTGTAGGCAAAATTGAAAAATAATCATGCCATATTGACCGATTTCCCAACAGTTGACAAGGCGTATGCGGTCACGCGCATCGATATGTGGTTATAGGGCGGCGATAACTATACTGACAAATAAAAGATAACAAATCAGAAAGAGGCCAAGCAGACCGCTCAGCCCTTTTGTGGATCAATGATAATAGATGCTATAGTCAATCCGCCATAAAATGAGTACAGTAGCACGCCCTAATTCGATAGTATTTATCGTAGCGGGTGCGATATCTTCTTTGGGCGATTAATGTGCCTCGTCCCAATTGGCGCCGCTATCTGTTTCTACCAGTAATGGTACGGCAAAGTCGACTTGCCAGCCTTTTTCAGCCGCAGTGGTCGTTAACACATCTTGCATCGCATCGGTGATAAGCTGACTAATTTCATCGACCTTATCGCTATCAACTTCAAATACCAACTCATCATGGACTTGCAGCAGCATTTTGGCTTGATCTTTGGGCAATACCTTATCGACAGCAATCATGGCAAGCTTGATGATATCAGCGGCAGAGCCTTGTAGTGGAGCGTTGATCGCGGCTCGCTCAGCGCCTTGCTTGACCATGCGGTTGCTATGAGTGATATCGGGCGTGTAGAGCTTACGGCCCAATATCGTCTCGACGTAGCCTTGCTCATAAGCGCTGGCTCGCGTGTTGATCATATAGTTTTTGACACCAGGATAGCGCTCAAAATACATGTCGATATATTCTTGCGCTTCACCGCGGCTCATCTGTAGCTGTTTGGCAAGGCCAAAGGCGCTCATGCCGTAGAGTAGACCAAAGTTAATGGCTTTGGCATTGCGGCGCTCGGTCGCAGTTACCTCAGCGACTTCTTTACCTAGCACTTCTGCTGCGGTGGCTGCGTGAATGTCCAGACCTTCGTTAAAGGCTTGCGTCAAGTTTTTGTCGCCTGAGAAATGCGCCATCAGACGCAGCTCAATCTGTGAGTAATCCGCCGCCAAGATAACGCGACCTGCTGGCGCGATAAAGGCTTGGCGAATCAAGCGACCGGTGGCGGTGCGAATTGGGATGTTTTGTAAGTTAGGATCCGTCGATGAGAGTCGTCCGGTACTGGTCAATGCCTGATGATAGCTGGTATGTACGCGGTCGCTTTTGGCGTCTGCCACATTGGCCAGCGCATCGGTGTAGGTGCTTTTAAGCTTAGACAGTCCGCGATACTCAAGGACAATCTCGACCAATGGGTGATCAATCTTTGACAGTATCGCTTCGCCAGTCGAGTATTGGCCTGACTTGGTTTTTTTGCCGCCAGGGATGCCCAGCTTATCAAACAGCATCTCACCCAGCTGCTTTGGCGAGCCAAGGTTAAATTCTTCTCCAGCAATTTCATAAGCGCGTTTTTCGAGCGCGATGATTTCTTCATCAAACCGCTCTGATAGCTCATTTAAAAACGAGCGCTTGATTAAGATACCGTTTGCTTCCATTTGGCACAGTATCTCGGCTGTTGGAATCTCTAACTTGTGCAGCAGTTTGGCATTATTTTCGTCATCAGACAGTTTTTTATGAAAGATATCAAAAAGCTGATAAGTGATATCGGCATCTTCACAAGCATAGTCACTGGCGATATCGATGGCCACCTGATCAAAGGTGACTTGCTTGGCGCCTTTACCCGCGACATCTTCAAAGCTGATCGTTTGCGTCTGTAGATAGTGGCGTGCCAGATCATCCATACCGTGGCGAGTGATGGCGGCATTGATGACGTAGCTTGCCAGCATGGTATCCATCGCCCAGTTGTTGGGGCTGGCGTGAATCGCGCCGATCAAGTCGATATCATAATGACTTAACACATGAGCGTCGTATTTGAGGTGCTGGCCGATTTTACCGATATTTGGGTTTTCTAAGATAGGCTTTAAACGCGCCAATACCGTATCGCGATCCAACTGCTTGGCGGTCAGCTCATCCCCTTCTAAACGATGAGTTAGCGGTACATAGTAGGCTTCGTGCGCTTGCAGTGCAAAAGACAGGCCGACGATTTCGGCTTGTCGCCAATAGACGCTGGTGGTCTCGGTATCGATGACGAAGTGCGGCGCGGCTTCTAGTCGTTTGACCAAGCTATCAAAAGCAGGTGCGTCTAAAATCGTATGCCATGCGCTATCGCGACTTTTGCTATCGGTGATATTGTCGATAGTGCTTGACTGTAAGGATTTAGCGATTTGCGCTTGTGATTCACTATCGGCCTGAGTGTGCGCCACGCTTTGTGAGCCATTGGCAGGGTGGTTTGGATGATCAAGCGAGGCCAGCTCGTTTCGAAACTCAAGCTCTGTGTACAGAGCGCGTAGCTCATCGATATGGGCGCACGGGTCGGTATTGATTTTTAGATCGGTCCAGTCTTGGCCAATCTCTAAATCGGTGACGATAGTGGCCAGCTGCGCGTTGAACGGAATGTCATCGGCATACTCGACCAGATTTTTGCCAGCACGGCCTTTGATATCGGCGACATTGGCCAGCATGGCCTCGATATTACCGTATTTATTGAGCAAATCTTTGGCGGTTTTTTTGCCGATGCCTGGTACGCCTTTGATGCCATCTGATGAGTCGCCCATCAACGTCAAAAAATCGATCATCTGATGCGGCTCAATCCCGAATTTTTCGACCACGCCTGCGCCATCAGTAATTTTGCCCGTAAAACTGTCTTCTAGTATCACGCAGTCATTAATCAGCTGCATCATGTCTTTGTCACCTGTCGAGATGACCACGTGATGACCTTCAGCGACGGCGCGATAGGCCAGCGTACCGATGATGTCGTCGGCTTCTGCGCCCTCGATACGCAGTAGTGGAATCCCAAGCGCGGCAACCAAGCGATGAATATACGGAATCTGCTCAGCCAGCTCTACATCCATTTTGGGGCGATTGGCTTTGTACTCTTCAGACATCGCATGGCGAAAGGTCGGTGATTTGGTATCAAAACACACCGCCATATGGGTGGGGTGATAGCGGCGCATCAGTTTTAATAGCGCATTTAACGTACCGCGTATGGCGTTGGTGATGAGGCCTTGCGAGTTTTGCATGGTCTTTGGCAAGGCATGATAAGTACGAAACAGGTAGTAAGAGCCGTCGACCAAGATAAAAGGTGGTTGTTCTTTATCCACATGACTGGTGTCCATCGTGGCGACGTTGGGCATACAGGCAAAGTCTGGCAGGGTATTTGGATTGATGGGCGAGTGGGAGTTGTGGTCGTTGTCAGTCATAGAGGGTCACTTATCAAGTATTTGGCAGCAGGTATTGGATAATAAAATATGGGATAAAAACAAGCATTAGGTAAAAAGATAGCCTCATTATAACGATAAAATACCTTCTTGCCGAATGAATGACAAACGAATAAGACGAGCCAATAAAAGTCGCGATGTGTACAAGATGCGTACAAACAAAAGTGCCAGACAATAAAAAAGAACCCAGACTCGCTGCGTTCTTTTTATGCTTCGTGACACTATAATCAACTAAAAATAAAACTGTTATATAAGTTTAAACGCGCTACTGGTATAAATTTTACTTGCGTGCTTCGTTCCCAGAGGCTGCGCAACCTACGTTTAAAAATAGCATCCCAGTAGCGCTATATTCTTTTTAGAGTGGATCGGCTATACAGTAGAGTAGCCGAGAACTTATTGAACCTCTGATGTCACCTCGACGTCGATATTGCCGCGCGTGGCTTTTGAATATGGGCAGACTTGGTGGGCTTTTTCGACCAGCTTTTGGAACTCATCAGCAGATAGCTCAGTGTTTTTGCCAATCACGTGGATTTTTGCCGCCAGCTTATAGTCGTGCCCTTCGCCTTGCATCAGATCCACTTCTATTTCGGTGGTTGAGTCAAATTTGGCTTTTTCCATTTGTTTGACCGCGCCTAATGCGCCATCAAAACAAGCGCTGTAACCCATGGCAAATAGCTGCTCTGGGTTATTGCCGTCTTTGCCAGAGCCGGGCGGTACCATATTGATACTCAGATCGCTATCAGCGAGACTGGCTGAACCTGCACGGCCGCCGGTGGTTGTAGCTTTAGTAGAGTATAACGTTTTCATAACACATCCTTTGTTGTTGGTTTTGTCGCTCGTGGTGAGCTTTATTGATTTAGAGGCTATTGTATTAAAATTGATTTAGAAACTTATGTATTAAAGACTTATATAAATACGATTGTAGGTGCGAGCGTCGAATAAAGGCTGGTAAGCTCATATTGTTTTTATCCATGGTAGCAAGCTATTTGATGCGCACAATGGGTCAGGCGTAAACATATATAAAAAGTTTGTAAATATACAAACAGTGTGCGCATAACAAAACAGCGTTGATATATAAATAATGAGGGTATTGAGGTAAACTAATCACATCAATATCGCTGTTTGATCCTCAGTATAGATGACAACAAATGGCAACCGACCTGACCATGACAAGGATACTACTTAATGTTAATGAGCAACTCTATAAAAAAACGGATAGTGATTCCCAGCGTATTGTCTGTGTTGGCGTTGACGATGGTTGGCTGCGAAGAAGACGATGGTGTGTATGGTTCGGGGAATAGTAACGAGCTTGAAATCAATCATTTTGAGCGCGTAAACAATAATATCGCACGTATTGAGATTGAATATAGTGATGGAGAGCGTGATATTGATGTCACAAACATCAAGGGTGCGCTGAGCTCGCCAAGTATTAATGATTTACCAGTTGCAACCGTGTTAGGAAACAACTTTGAAGGCACCCTCGAGGATCGCTATATTGAAGTCGATGGCCGCACAGTAAAACGCCCTATCTATGAGAAGGGCAGTAATAAACAATTGAACTATCAAATACGCTATAGAACGTTGAACCTATCAGGAACAGATGCTAGTAGCTACCAAAAAGGCAATCGTCCTAGTGATGATCGTGGTATTTTCACTGATTTGAATAATTTCACCAATATTCCTACGAATGCTAGCTTCCCTACTGGTTCCGTATGTTATATCCCTGTGACTAAGAGCGAAGAAGCGTTTTTTGTGTTTAATGATAAAAACAAAACACGATATCAAACCCTAGAAGACTGGATTGAGGTAAATGAGGACAGGTTTGGTGACAATCAGCGATATTCCACTACCACAGTCAAAGTAGGTAAAGATAATAATGCTCGTGCGGCGCAGGTGACGTTTTTTGCTACCGATGAGCGGCCTGAATATAACTACTATGGTGCTGAATATGGCAAGTCGGTTTTTGATGCAAACTATATCAACAAAAATGAACAGCGACCTAATGAAGACAGCTTTCGCGGCGTAGTCGATTGCACGTTGGTCAATGACGTAGCGGCTGACTTTTTAGAGCAAGAAATCAAACGCTATTATTAAAAAAAGCCCATCATTCAGGCCAAAAACATCGTAACCTCCAAGGTCGCACGCTCTATTGGGCTATCATAGAGCGTGTTTTTTTATGCGCTAATTCTGCAGTCAGGCGCTAAATCCGTTACAATACGCTCATATTTACCCTATTTATTTAGACTAATCTCTAAATGACCCAACTGCTGAAGCCGAACATTATGAGCGTAGACCCAAAAAAACTAAATCAAGAAGTTGCCAAGCGCCGCACCTTCGCCATTATCTCGCACCCTGATGCGGGTAAGACCACCATGACCGAAAAGCTGCTCCTATGGGGACAAGCGATTCAGGTGGCAGGCGAGGTCAAAGGCCGCAAAACTGATCGCCATGCCACCTCTGACTGGATGAGCATGGAGCAAGAGCGTGGCATCTCTATCACCACCTCCGTCATGCAGTTTCCTTACAAAGACCATATGGTCAATCTACTAGACACCCCAGGTCACGCCGACTTTAGTGAGGATACTTATCGTACTCTGACCGCCGTAGACAGCGCGCTGATGATGGTCGATGGTGCCAAAGGTGTCGAAGAGCGTACCATCAAGCTGATGGAAGTCTGCCGTATGCGTGATACCCCCATCATCTCATTTGTCAACAAGCTCGATCGTCAGATTCGCGAGCCGCTTGAGCTGCTCAGTGAAATCGAAGCGGTACTAAAGATTAAATGCGTGCCCGTCACATGGCCGATTGGCATGGGTCAGGATTTTGTTGGGGTATATCATCTTGCAGAAGACAAAACCTATCTTTATGAGAAAGGCAATGGCGGCAAGATGACCGTCTCTGAAACGCGTGAAGGCTACGATTATCCTGATATACGCGAGCGTCTAGGTCAGCTGATGTTTGATGCTTTTGAGGAGTCACTTGAGCTGGTACAAATGGCGCTCGAAGAGTTCGATGTAGAGGCGTTTTTAAAAGGCGAGATGACCCCTGTGTTGTTTGGTACCGCGCTGGGCAACTTTGGCGTCAATATGGTACTTGATACCTTGGTCAAATATGCCCCGCCACCAAAAGCCCATCCAACGACTGAGCGCGAAGTGGCTGCGACCGAAACGGCGTTTAGTGGTTTTGTCTTTAAAATTCAAGCCAATATGGACCCGCGCCACCGTGACCGCATCGCGTTTTTGCGGGTCTGCTCAGGTAAATACGAAAAAGGCATGAAAATGAAGCACGTGCGTTTGGGCAAAGACGTGCGTATTGCCGATGCCTTGACCTTTTTGGCAGGTGACCGTGAAGCGCTAGAAGAGGCGTATCCGGGTGATATTATTGGCCTACATAATCACGGCACTATCTCGATTGGCGATAGCTTCACCGAAGGCGAGGAGTTGAACTTTACGGGGATTCCGCATTTTGCCCCTGAGCTGTTTCGCCGTGTGGTATTAAAAGACCCGCTCAAATCCAAAGCGCTACAAAAAGGCCTACAGCAGCTCTCCGAGGAAGGTGCCACGCAGGTGTTTATGCCGCAGATTAATAACGACTTAATCTTAGGCGCGGTCGGGGTGCTGCAGTTTGAGGTGGTGGCCCATCGTCTCAAAGAAGAGTACAAAGTACAGTGTAGCTTTGAGCCGGTCTCTATCGCGACGGTACGCTGGATTCATTGTGATGATGAGGCGGCGCTGGCGAAGTTTAAGAAAAAAGCCCATGATCAGCTATCGATAGATGGTGGTGGTTATCTGACTTACCTTGCGCCATCACGTGTCAACTTGCAATTGATGCAAGATCGTTATCCAGAAATCACCTTTAGCAGCACGCGTGAGCATTAAAACGACTGTTATCAAATCAACCGTATCACTATATTGTTCATTGATTAAGACACGCTAGCCGTGTCTTTTTTATTGTCCGTTATTTATGCGGCAAATGAGTCAAGAGAGGTTTTGAGTGATTAGCAACACTTCAAAAACACAAACAGTGTTCCTACAATACAGCGTCATTGTTACGGTAGAATGTTAAAAAATACTTTATATTATAAAAAGGAATGCATGAAAGCTATGGTTCAATCTCATCTTAATAGGTTCACGCTGACGCATACTTCTTTAGGCAGAATAGGGCGTATACGGCGAATTGGTCTCCTAGCAAGTGGTTTACTGATGGGGGCCGCTAGTCTGTCCGCAAATGCAGGTAGCCTGATCAGCTCAACAGAGTATCTCGATTATCAGTTACCAGAAAAAATTCAAAAGATATGTACTGAGCGTGATAATTGCCCAGATATTGAAGTCAAATATCTCAAAAGCAATCACAGCTGGATAGACAACACCGTCAACGCCCGTATTGATGCGCTGGTGGTCAATAGCAAACCTAGTGAGTCAGGCGCACGAGTGGTAAAAACGCCTGACGATGTCAAAGCGGCGCTTGATGAGTTTGTGACCTCACAGTTTGCGGAGGTGCCAGCAGACAGCGTGTTTGTCTATAGCCTTATGGTCACGCCAGAATACTTAGGTCACGTCAATGATTTTGAGCTGTTTGAAATACACTCATACGTCTTTACGGGCGGCGCTCACGGCATGCCCTATAGTGAGTACTTAATATTTGATCAACAAACCAAAAAACCAATTCAGCTGGCAGACATGCTACAGCCCAACAAAAAATCTCGCTTTAACGCCTTAGCCTATAGCGCTTATAAAGAATGGGTCAAGACAGTCGATGAGGATGTTGCCAGCTATGAAAAAAGCTGGCCGTTCACCCTAAGTGATAATGTCACATTGACAGATCAGGGCATCGATATTCGCTATCAGCACTATTCTATCGGGCCTTATGCTTATGGTATGCCAGTGCTGAGCGTCCCTTATAGTCAGCTTCAGGGGGTTATCAAACCGCAGTTTTTGCCAGCGCGCCTGTCGAATAAATAGTTATCGTTGATTTGTCTGGCACATTTGGCCGATCATCGATCAAATCTGAGAGATAGCTGAATACATTACATGTAAAATTTCATAAAAAATAAGGAGTCATAGCATGATGAACCATACAGATAATGCACATACCATCGCAGACGCAGACAGTTGGCGTCTCAATGCCCTAACCGAAGCGTTGGGCGATTTGACATTGACCGTCACAGACAGCCTATCGATTGGCCGTGGCAGCGATAATGATGTGGTGCTAGGCAGTAAAGCGGTGTCACGCAACCACGCAGTACTGAGCGTGCTGGATACTGAGCTTTATGTCAAAGACTTAGACTCCTCTAACGGAACCTTTGTTAATAATAAGCGTATTGAGGCGAATAAAACGGTTCAGCTGAACGCCGACGATAAGCTTGGCTTTGCTAGCTTTGAGTTTCAAGTAATGGCTTTAGCTGCCGAGGATATAGAGTCAAGAGCCATTGATCCAGCCACCAAAGAGCCGAAAGCAAAAGAGCCAGAAGAGATAGTAGGCTCAGTGCAAGAAGATCTAGAGAGCACTAGCACGCTATCGAAGCAGTCGGCAACAGAGTCATCACTGCCACCTGCCGCTGTTGAAGAAACGATCCCAGCAAGACCTGCATCACCGAGTGAGACAGTTTCAGTAGAAGCGACGCCAGAGCCAGTGGTAAAAGAAACGATCGTCGAGGAGGTGCTCGCGGCTAGTGCAGGCGAGGCCGCTATGTCCGCCGCCCCTGTAGAAGAAGATATTATTGCCCCTACGCCAGCTCAAAATGAACCTCAAGAAACTGTTGCGGCAGAGCCAGTAGCCAAAGAACAAGTCGCTGCAACGCCAGTAGTCGAAGAGCCGGCCACTAAAGATCCAGTCGTTGAAGAACCAATAGTAAAAGAGCCAAAAGCCGAAGCACCCGTAGCTGAACGCCAAAGTCCTGAGCATGACAAAACCACCAAAACTGCGCTACAAGAAGAAGCAGATCCTGAGGTGCTGCGCGCCAAGCAAGCGGCGACCGCTCAGTTTTCAGGAACTGCCAATCTCGGTCAGGAGCGCGACCTTGGTACCGAAGGCAATAATGCCATGGAGCAAGCCATTAATAATCCTGCCAATGCTGGTCAAGTAGAGAAAAAGCCCAGCGGCGGCTGGTTTGTATGGGTATTTACCGCAATTTTGATTATCGGGTTGGCGTTATGGTTGTTTAATATGGGCGGCGCTTAATTTTAATGGCGTTTCATTTTGATATAGTACTGGCCAGTCCGTTTGAGCCGCTATAACCCCAGCGGGCTTTGATATAATTAGCGGCCACCAGTTATCCTTACTATGCCACTGATAATAAAATAAGCCACCAATCTGCCATTTTTATAGCGTCAACATTCAGTAGAGTGTTGACGCTATCTTGCATTTGTATTGTGACTATCGTTTTTACTGTTCTTATCTTTTGCCAATCGTTTGCTAAGAGAGTTTCATTATGATGACCTTTGAAGAATATCAAGCTTTTCAAGACCGTGGTTTTAGCCATGCGCCACTGATAAAAAAACGCTTGATGGATGCCCAAACACCAGTCTCGGTGTTTTCCAAAGTACGTGATTTGAGCGGTTCGGCCTACTTGTTTGAGTCGGTGGCAGGCGGTGAGCGTTGGGCACGGTATTCGATGATTGGTCTGGGTGGTGATCTGATCGTGCAATATATAGATGGGGCAATGACGGTCAAAAAAAATGATCATATCGACGTGGAGATGGTAGACCAACCATTTGAGTATATTCGTACCCTGATGGCAGAGTATCAAATGCCAACTTCAACAGACATGCCGGCACTGCCAAGCTTTAGCGGTGGTCTGGTTGGGTATTTCGGCTACGATATGGTACGGGTGATCGAGCCGAGTATGGGAGAGTGTGAAGCGCCCAACCCAATGACCATGCCTGATATGTGGCTGATGCTATCGATGAATGTGATAGTCTTTGATAGGCTAGAAAACACCCTATCTATCATCGTCTATGCTGACTGCAGAAGCGATGACGGCTATAGCCATGCCATTCGCGAGCTAGAAAAAATAGAAGACAAGTTGACAGAGATGCCAAGCTTGTACGCCCCTATCATGCCAACGCCGAAGTTCGTCTCGCAAACCGGGCAAGATAAATACAGTACGGATGTCAATAAAATCAAAGACTACATTATGACAGGGGATGTGCAGCAAGTGGTGCCAGCCCAGCGCCTGACCGCGGATTATAAAGGCAACTCGCTGGCAGTGTATCGTGCGCTGCGATTTTTAAACCCATCGCCGTATTTGTTTTTAGTGCATGGCTACACGTTAGATGATCACAAACGTTTTGATATCATCGGTGCCTCTCCTGAGATGCTATCTCGCGTAGAGGATGGCCGTGTCAGCGTGCGTCCGCTGGCAGGCACGCGCAAACGTGGCCAAGATGCCGCCGCCGATTTAGCACTTGAGACGGCGATGCTCGCTGACCAGCAAGCGGTCGCCGAGCACTGCAAGCTCGTTGATTTAGCACGTGATGATCTTAGCCGCGTCTGTGAAGATGGCAGCGTTGAGGTCAGCCAAAAAATGGCTGTCGAGCGTTATTCGCAAGTGATGCAGGTGGCCTCTCATGTTGAGGGTGCGATAACTGCTGACAAAGATGCGCTCGATGTACTGTGTGCCACTTTTCCTGCAGGCTCACTGTCAGGTGCACCCAAAATCCGCGCGATGCAAATCCTCGATGAGATTGAGCCGGTGCGTCGTAGCGTCTTTGGCGGCTGCGTTGGTTATTTGGGCTGGCATGGCAATATGGACACCGCGATAGCGGTGCGCACAGCAGTGATGCGCCGCGGCAAGATACATATCCAAGTAGGCGCAAGTGTGAATGACAGTGCTACTGCAGACGCGATGTGGGAGGAGACCAACCAAAAAGCCCAAATACTGATAAAAGCCGTAAAAATGGCCTGTAATGGATTACGTATTCGCTAATGGCTAGGTTACAGCGAACGGTAAAACAAGCACAAATGCTATGACTGCGATAAAAGCGGTTTTATGGCCAAAAAAAACAGCAACATAATCAACCGCTTGACAATTAATGTGAAATTAATCGCAAAAAAAATAAAAAAGGGCTTGCGTCTCCCAAAATATTTGATAGAATAGCCACCACTTTGAGAGAACAAGCCGACTTAGCTCAGTTGGTAGAGCAACTGACTTGTAATCAGTAGGTCGCCAGTTCGATCCCGGCAGTCGGCACCATCTCTTTCAAAGTCGCTTTTTATAAAATTGCCTTGCTTTAAAGTCATTTTTGTTCAAAGCACCCTAAGGTGGGATTGGGGAGCGGTCAAACCCAACAGACTGTAAATCTGTCGCGAAAGCTTCGAAGGTTCGAATCCTTCTCCCACCACCATATTTTAAGTTTGTCATAGCGCCAAGCAAGCTCTTATTATGATAGACTCTCTATTAGAGTCAGCCAAAACAAGAGTAATTGCGGGTGTGGTATAATGGTAACACCTTAGCCTTCCAAGCTAATGACGCGGGTTCGATTCCCGCCACCCGCTCCATTTATACACCATAGCAAAGACTACCAATAATACATCACGACAGTCAGTTATCATCGCTGCATCGTGATATTTTTTTTAGTAAATCTACAGATTTCTGCTGTAGTTATTAAAAATATGCTCATATAGCTCAGCGGTAGAGCACTCCCTTGGTAAGGGAGAGGTCTCGAGTTCAATTCTCGATATGAGCTCCATTTATTGTTTTAGCTTTTTGTGTTTGCTTTGAGCTTTAATACACAGCTTTACGTCGATATCGAAATTATAGAATATTGAAAACTATAAAATTAGTGTGGCAGATTATAATTCAAAGGTGGCACTGAGGTGTTGCCTTTTAGTGCTGTCAATTGGTTAACAAAGCAGTAAAGCTTCAGCTGGTAGATTGGCTAGGGACTCGTAAGATATCGTAACGTAACCGCCATATCGCGATACCGTGAATGATGGGCAATCGCGCAAAAAGCAAGTATAATAACCAAACATATAAGTGTAATCAAAAATAAGCTTGAATAAAAACAAGTTTGAATAAAGCATTGAAACGTACCGTGTTTAGAGGCAAATGGAAAGTCTTGTGTTTGCGATAACACGTTAAGCAAGGTCGTTTTAGTAGTTAAGCCATAGCGTCAACGGTTTGATGGTTGAATATGCATCAGAAGCCGTCAAACAGCTATTCACTGATCTTTTATTGATAAAGATTCACCAAAAAAAGAGGAATTACCCATGGCAAAGGCCAAGTTTGAACGCAACAAGCCACACGTCAACGTCGGCACCATCGGACACGTTGACCACGGTAAAACAACCCTAACCGCCGCTATCGCAACCGTAGCAGCAAAAACCTCAGGCGGCGAAGCAAAAGACTACGCGTCAATTGACTCAGCCCCAGAAGAAAAAGCACGTGGCATCACCATCAACACCTCACACGTAGAGTATGACACCGACACCCGTCACTACGCCCACGTTGACTGCCCAGGCCACGCCGATTATGTCAAAAACATGATCACCGGTGCCGCACAAATGGACGGCGCAATCCTAGTCGTATCAGCAACTGACGGCCCAATGCCACAAACTCGTGAGCACATCTTGCTATCACGTCAGGTAGGCGTACCATACATCATCGTCTTCATGAACAAATGTGACCTAGTAGACGACGAAGAATTGCTAGAGCTCGTCGAAATGGAAGTTCGTGAACTCCTAAACGACTACGACTTCCCAGGCGACGACACCCCAATCATGAAAGGTAGTGCCACCCAAGCCCTAAAAGGCGACGACGGCAAATACGGCGAACCAGCAGTCGTAGAACTACTAAACACCCTAGACACCTACATCCCAGAGCCAGAGCGTGACATCGACAAAGCATTCCTAATGCCAATCGAAGACGTATTCTCAATCTCAGGTCGTGGTACCGTTGTAACTGGCCGTGTTGAATCAGGTATCGTAAAAGTTGGTGACGAAATCGAAATCGTCGGTATCAAAGACACCCAAAAAACCACCTGTACTGGTGTTGAGATGTTCCGCAAGTTGCTAGACGAAGGTCGTGCAGGCGAAAACTGTGGCGTACTACTTCGTGGTACCAAGCGTGAAGAAGTCCAACGTGGCCAAGTACTAGCCAAGCCAGGTTCAATCACCCCACACACCAATTTCGACGCCGAAGTATACGTACTATCAAAAGAAGAAGGTGGTCGTCATACTCCGTTCCTAAACGGCTATCGTCCACAGTTCTACTTCCGTACCACTGACGTAACTGGCGCAATCCAATTACAAGACGGTACAGAAATGGTCATGCCTGGTGACAACGTTGAGATGAGCGTAGAGCTTATCCACCCAATCGCTATGGACAAAGGCCTACGTTTCGCTATCCGTGAAGGTGGCCGTACTGTAGGTGCTGGTGTGGTAGCTAACGTAAAAGACTAAGCGATACTGATCTCAGCGCAAGCTGACACCGAGTATTGAGTAGTGAAAAGCCACCCTTTATAGGGTGGCTTTTTTTTGGGCGCTTATAGAGGGTTATGGAGGTTTATTGGAAAGGGGGCGGCATGACTGTAATACAAATTTTGTCAAAAGATACTCAAGACTTTAGGGAAGTGGTGCAAGCGGTAACTGCTATCGAGTCTATCGTCCAGCCGCAGGATGCGTGGTCGTATCAGGCGATGATTGATTTGTTTGAGCAAGACAGTGTCCATCTGCTGATCGCTTATGAGTCAGCAGAGTCGGCTGCAGCCGTGCAAGGTTACTGCCTATATCAAAGCGTCTTTGAACAAGCAGAGATTTTACGCATTGGCACTCATCCTGATTATCAGCGCCGCGGGCTTGCATCGCAAATTTTTGCGCAGTTACACTTAGCGCTGAGAGATAAACAAGTAGAGAGCCTGCTATTAGAGGTGCGAGCGGACAACGCGCCTGCGATTGCGTTATATAAGCAGCAAGGCTTTGAGATGATCCATCAGCGTAAAAACTATTACCAGCTAGCCCAGAAGCCAGCTGTCGATGCCTTAATCATGCAGCTGACTTATCGTGATTTTAAATGATTGGTTCATGATTTTAAATGATGGGTAGATGATATGTAATGCACTTGTTTAACAATACAGCTGTGCAACCTTATAGGTCTGCGGGAGGTTTTCTTTTGCAAACGTCGACGTTGGGTTTGTAGTCACTGTCTGCTCTCATGCGCTCAAGCACCTCAATCCGCTCGGTGAGAAGCTCAACCATGACATTGATATTGGCTTGTTGTTTTTTTACTTGTGCCAGTTTTTGCTGTGTGAGGAGTAATTGTAGGTCGATGTCTAATTGGCCATCATAATAATCATTGAGGCTGTCTCTGATTTCGGTGAGCGTAAAACCGATGGCCTGCGCGCTTTTTATCAGCTCAATACGTTCAACACATTCAGGATGAAACTCAGTATATAGCCGTGAGCCTGCCTGACGTTTGCGCGATCTGAGTAGGCCTAGCTGGTCATAGTGACGCACCGTATCTTTGGTGGTATTGGCTTTGGCAGCCAGTTTTCCAATTAACAAAAATGAGGTATCAAGTGCCATAATAATCTCAAAAGTGGGGCGCTATTTGCCGCTTTGCCAAGGGTGTGGTGTATCAAGCAGCGAGACTGCTAGCGGTTGGTGGGAGTCACTGTGCCAATGCTCATCACCACTTACGAGCAAGCTATCTAACTGATGCAAAAAGTCAGCACGAGGTAAGGTGGTGGCGCCCAAGCTCATGAGGTGCTCGTTTGGCAATTGGCAATCGACCAGTGCGACCTGACTTTGCTCGCATAAACGCATTAAACCCCAAAACGCCATCTTGGATGCGTTTGACGCACGGTGAAACATCGATTCTCCAAAATAAATACCGCCTAGCTTTAGACCATATAGACCGCCAACGAGCGTGCCTTGTTCATCCCAAACTTCGATACTATGAGCAAAGCCTTGGGCGTGTAGCTTGCCATAAGCGTCGATCATCTCTTGATGAATCCAAGTATGCTCGCCTTCAGGCAGGCCATTGCTACGCGGTAAGCTACAAGCATGGATGACTTCGTCAAACGCTTGATTGAGGGTGAGTTGCCAGCGTTCTTTTTTGGCCTGACGGCGCAACGACTTACTGGGTATATACTCAGCCGGCACCATGACGCAGCGCGGCTCAGGGCACCACCACGCGATAGGCTCGTCTTCATTAAACCAAGGAAACAGCCCCTGCGCATAAGCAGAGATGAGCGTCTCGGAGGCCAAATCACCACCTAGCGCCACGATGCCGATGCCATCAGGGTCGATGGTGGTAGGGTCGGGAAAGTCATAACGCCCAAGACTTTTTAGGGTCTCAGGCGTGATGGGATTATGGTTTTGTTGCCAAAGATGACTCATTTAAGCTTCTTTATCAGCAGTCAATGTCGAGGCGTAGGTATGGTCAGAAGCATCTGCCTCACCGATGGCATCGAGATATTTTTCTGCATCAAGGGCGGCCATACAGCCGGTACCTGCTGAGGTAATGGCTTGACGATAGACGTGATCGGCGACATCACCTGCCGCAAATACCCCTTCGACACTGGTCTGGGTGGCGTTACCATTTAGGCCGCTATTAACGACAAGATAGCCGTCTTTCATAGCTAGCTGACCTTTGAACAAGTCGGTATTTGGTTTATGACCAATCGCCACAAACATACCCATGACATCTAGGGTTTTGGTGCTGCCATCGACGGTAGATTCGATCACCACCCCATTGACACCCATATCATCACCGACGACCTCACGGACCTGATGGTTCCATTCTATTTTGATATTACCATTTTTGGCTTTTTCAAACAGCTTGTCTTGCAGGATTTTCTCGGAGCGCAAGCTGTCGCGGCGATGCACCAAGGTCACCTCAGAGGCGATGTTTGATAGGTATAAAGCTTCTTCGACCGCGGTATTGCCGCCGCCGATGACCGCGACTTTTTGGTCTTTATAAAAGAAACCGTCACAAGTAGCACAAGCAGATACGCCAAGACCTCTAAATTTTGTCTCTGACTCCAAGCCCAAATACTGCGCCGAAGCGCCCGTTGAGATGATAAGCGCATCACACGTGTAGCTGCCATTGTTGCCCGTCAATTGAAACGGACGTTCGTTTAGATTGACGTCATTGATATGATCATAGACCAACTCGGTACCGAAACGCTCGGCATGTGTCTTCATACGTTCCATCAACGCAGGACCTGTCAAATCGTACGCATCGCCTGGCCAGTTATCAACTTCTGTGGTGGTGGTCAGCTGTCCGCCAACTTCCATACCCGTGATCATGACAGGCTTTAGGTTAGCGCGCGCAGCATAGACAGCCGCGGCATAACCGGCAGGGCCTGAGCCTAAAATAATGAGCTTTTCGTGACGTGGGGCAGTAGTGTCAGTTGCCATGAGTTGTTCCTTGCTAAATATACGAATTAAAAATGTAAGTTATAAATATAATAAAAGACGAATATCAAAAATGACTACAAATATGCTTCTTCTAATTGCTATGTGATAATAACATAAGGGCAGTTGGCAAAAAGTGCAAGTTTGCTAAAGCAAACATGGGTATCATTACAATCAAAGCATCAAGCCCTTGAATTTTAGGGCGCTAAAGGTAGGCGCTAATCGGCCAAGTCTTAATCAAATCCGGTGTAATGGTGATGATAAAGGTGTATTGTTTTATTTTCTTAAGAAGACTGTCGCCACTGTCCCTATGTATTTGTTATTATAAGAAGTTATGCCAAGCGCAGTAAGGGCTAAGTAATCTTGTCATCTATTTTGATAACCGCGCTTATAATTGTTTTATACAAGTAGCCATTGCCGCTGCGCTCGGTATCTTGGTACAGGTTGATCGGTACCGTTTATGTCAGCACTTTATGCCAGCATGGTTAGCGTTAATCATGGGTTGGCGACCATTTAGTATTATTAACAAGGCAGATCTTACGTGATATCAGCACCGCTAATTGAGTATTTAAAAAAAGGAATATTTACCCTGCTTGGGTTAATACTGACCGTTTATCTGTTTGTCATTTTGATGACGTATACGGGTAATGATCCTAGCTGGTCGCATATCAGCAGCGATATGACCACGATCAACAATATGGGCGGTAAAACTGGTGCATGGTTGTCAGATTTGCTGTATCGGTTTTTTGGTTTTGGCGCGTGGTGGCTACTGGCGTTTATGATCTATGAATCCATCTTGATTTGGTGGGACAATAAGCCAACATTTTGGCTGATGCGCTTGGTCGCTTATGTGTTTTTGTTATTAAGTGCCAGTGCGCTGTTTGCTCAATTGGTCGCGCTGGTGCAGCAGGTTGCAGATCCTGTGGCCACTGAATTAGAAGGCGTGGCAGGCGGTATCATCGGCCTTGAGCTTCAAGCTCGTTTGGCGCAGCTATTATCGCAGTGGGGGAGTGTGGTGTTTTTGACCGTGTTTGTCACCATCACTGCAACCTTTGCGTTTAATATTCACTGGCTGAGTATTTATCAAAAAATCACCACGCTGGCTTGGCTTGGCTCAGGGGTCAAAAACAAAGAGGCGGCCGCTGTTGATGAGCAAGCGGGTAAGCAGTACAGCACTGCTGGGTATAGTGATGACCAACAGGCGCTCAAAACACCAGCAGCATCAGAGCACGAGCAGCTAGCATTAGAGCTGCCGACGGCTGATGCTACGGATGGCGCACAGTCTGCGGATAAAAGTGGCCGATTTGGCAATGTGTTGTCCGAGTTTTTGACCACATCAGGACTGGCTGATAGTGTCAAAGCCTCGGTGGCTGCCGCGACACAAGCTGCAAAAGCGACTACATCGCCTGACAGCGTAGCGCCGCCTGCCATGCCGACGCAGTCGAGCGCCGAGCCGCAAAGCCCCGTAGCCGCTGCCAAAAGTGGCGCGGTCAGTGCCAGCAATGCAGCCGCGGCGACGGCCACCCCTGTGATGACTCGCAAAGTAGAGCCAAGCTTTGCATGGAATGATGCGAGCACGGTGGATGATTTATTGGCCAGCGAGCAGGCGCACTACCATACTGATGGCAGCTTTGTTGCTGGTGATAGCTATGTTAATGGCGATAGCTATATGGCAGATACGACCGACGATATCTCTGAGACTGCATCTACCGTATCCGCCTCTTATGACAGTAGTAATGAAACGCTAGATAATGAGGCGACCTCTGTGGCGTCAGCTATAGAGACTCCCGATACTGATGATACGGCAACTGACGATGTCGATACCTTGGCTGAGGCATGGTTGGCAGAACACGCAGAGACGCTCACTCCTGCTACTGCAGCAGTCGATGACGTCGTATATAAGGAATCGACGTCAGATGCTGCCGCGCCCAGCTCCGTATCTATGGAGAGTCCGGCAGCTGGTAGACCAGCGGCAGAGGCAAGAGAAGCAAACGTATCACATAGCTCAGAGGTAGAGCCTGTCGAGCCTTCGTTCAGCTCGGAGTCTACCACGCAACCCTCTGCTGTAGAGCCTACCTCAGAGGTCGCTACCTCTATCGCAGACACCGCGGATATGACCCCGACCAACACGCCGCCTGCCAACCCCAAACAAGCACCAACAGTGGCGGCCCTGACACCAGAAACATCTACCAAGCCTGCGGTGAGCTTTGCGGTACCAGAGGGAGATAGTAGCAATCATATCACCGATATGATGCCAGATGATGATGCAGAGACAGTTGCAGCCGTCATGCCAGATATCAGTGATGATGCCGCATTTAGTAAAAAGTCACGCTCAATGCAAACAGCGGCATATCGTAATAGCCTCACGCCGATACCTGAGATGTCTATCTTGGACAAGCCAGACCCTGAGCGTAAGCCCAGCTATACCGCCGCAGAGCTTGAGCAGTTGTCTGAGTTATTAGAGATTAAGCTGCAAGAGTTCAATGTCAAAGCAAGCGTGGTGAATGCCATACCAGGGCCGGTGGTGACCCGCTTTGAAGTCGAGTTGGCACCAGGCGTCAAAGCCAGTAAAGTCACGGGTATCTCGCGAGATTTGGCGCGCTCGCTATCGATGGCGTCTTTGCGTGTGGTCGAGGTGATCCCAGGCAAGCCTTATATCGGTATCGAAGTACCCAATAAAAAACGCGAAATGGTGCGTCTGATTGAGCTGCTTAATACGGAAACATACAAAGACCCTAAAGCGCAGGTTAGCATGGCGATGGGTAAAGATATCGGTGGCAATCCGATCATCACCGATCTTGCACGGGCGCCGCACATGCTGGTCGCCGGCACCACAGGCTCTGGTAAGTCGGTACTGGTCAACTCCATGCTACTGTCCATGCTCCTCAAATATACCCCCAATGAGCTGCGCCTGATTTTGATTGACCCAAAGCAGCTTGAGCTTGCCAACTACAATGATATCCCGCATCTACTGACGCCAGTGGTCACTGACATGACTGAAGCGGCCAGTAGCCTCTCGTGGTGCGTGGCGGAGATGGAGCGCCGCTATCAGCTCATGAGCCTGCTGAAGGTACGTAAGCTGGGCGAATTTAACAAAAAAGTCGTCGCCGCCGAAAAAGCAGGCAAGCCCATTATCGATCCGCTATGGCGACCCAACGACAGCGTCAGTATGAGCCAAGCGCCTAAGCTCAAGACATTACCGATGATTGTGATTGTCGCAGATGAGTTTGCTGATATGATTATGCAGGTCGGTAAACAGGCCGAAGAGCTGATCACGCGGTTGGCACAAAAGTCACGCGCGGCTGGTATTCATTTGATGCTTGCCACTCAGCGTCCGTCAGTCGACGTCATTACCGGTTTGATCAAAGCCAATATTCCAGTGCGAGCCGCCCTCCGTGTGAACTCAAAGGTCGATTCGCGTACCATCTTGGATAGCGGCGGTGCAGAGGACATGCTGGGCAACGGCGATATGTTGTTTTTAGGGCCAGGACAGATCGAGCCGGATCGTGTGCATGGCGCTTACGTCAGTGACGAAGAGGTCAACCGTGTCTGTGACGCATGGCGTGAGCGCGGCGCACCCGACTATATTGACAACATGGCGGGGAACTTTGAGCTATCTAGCCCTGGCGGCGGTAGTACTGGCAATGCATCGGGTGAAGACGACGACTTATACGATGAGGCAGTCGCCTTTATTATGGAAACGCGCAAAGTATCAGCCTCTAGTATTCAGCGTAAATTTAGTATCGGCTATAACCGAGCCGCTCGTATTGTTGACTCCATGGAGGAGGCTGGGCTAGTCAGCTCGATGGGCAAAAGCGGCAAGCGTGAGCTGTTGATGTGATGAACAGTGAGTTTGATTGAGTAACAAAAAGCGAGTTACAGTAAGTAGCTCGCTTTTTTTATGAGCGTTGTTTGCCATCACAACGTACAAATTTGCCATCCTAAAATAGATGACATGATAGATTCAGTAGATCAGGCCGCCCTGCATATATAGACATCAGATATGGAGTAAACACAGCAGTGTCGATAAGGTGGTTACTATTGAAGCGATGAAACCGATATACTAAAAGTGATAAATAACTTAAGAACAAGGAAGCTCGGTTATGTTTAAAGAATACACCCAGTATGATGCGATAGCGCTAGCGGCATTGGTCAATGCCGGAGAGGTCAGCGCCAGAGAGCTGCTGGATGCGGCTGTCTATCAAGCCAATAAGCTCAACCCTAAGCTAAATGCCATCATTCATCGTTTTGATGAGCGTGCCTATCACGCAGCGGCACAAGGCTTACCGGCAGGCGCGTTTACAGGCGTGCCTTACTTGCTCAAAGATTTGTCATTTAGCTTTGAGGGAGAGCCTGTCACTATGGGCAGCCGTAGTGTCAATATTGTCTCAAAAAACGACAGCGAAATCGTCAAGCGTATGAAAGCCACTGGCGTCAATACCTTTGGCAAGACCAATACCCCTGAGTTTGGGTTGATCATCACCACCGAGCCCAAGGCGCATGGCGCAACGCATAATCCCTTTAAAAAAGGCTACAGTGCTGGCGGCTCCTCAGGCGGTAGTGCAGCGGCGGTGGCAAGCGGTATTGTACCGATGGCAGGCGCTGGTGATGGTGGCGGCTCGATACGCTTTCCTGCGGCGTGGTGCGGCGCGTTTGGCTTAAAGCCTAGCCGTGGCCGTAACCCCATGGGCCCGACATTTGGGGAGGGCTGGGAAGGCGCTGTCGCCGATCATGTGATTACCCGCTCCGTTCGCGATAGTGCCGCGATGCTCGATGCCACCAGTGGCGCTGAGATTGGCGCGCCCTTTATCATTGCGCCGCCAGAGGGGTCGTTTTTGCAGGCTGCGATGCGCGCACCGCGGCAGCTGACCATTGCGCTACATCAGCAGCCACTGATCGCAGGTACGGTGGTGGACAAGGAAGTGCTGGCGGTCCTTGAACAAACCGCCAAGCAGTTAGAGGCCATGGGGCATCGCGTGGTGCCTGCCGAGCCTAATATCGATATAGAGCAATTTTGGCATGATTTTATGGTTGTGGTGTGCGCCCATACAGCATTTACCATCGATAATATCGAGCGTGATTTTGGGTCGCAGCATATCAAAAAACTAGAGCCACAAACCTACAATATGGCGCTTTTGGGTCGTTCATTATCAGCGGTAGACTTGGCGCATGCCAAACACGGCTGGCATCACAGTCAATATCAGACAGGCTTATTACTAGAAGAGTACGATATGATTTTGTGTCCGACCGTACCGACACCAGCGGTCAAGCATGGCGTACTACCGCCTAGCCGTATGGATGAGATGCTGATGCGTAGCGCAGAGCTGCTCAATAAAGGCATAGATATGGGGAAATACGCCTTTAGCTCAGGCATGATAGAAAAGCTGAGCCAGCCTGTGCTGAGTAAGATGGCTTTTACCTTACTAGCTAATGTCACAGGTTTGCCCGCGATGTCACTGCCGGTAGGCATGAGCAAAAAAGGCTTGCCGATTGGTATGCAGCTGATCGGACGGATGAATGATGAGGCGACGTTGTTTGGTATCGCAGGTGAGATGGAGCGTGCAGGGCTGTTTACGAAGTCAGCGTTTGAGAAGTAGCTCAAGCTATTCAAAACAACGTCGTCAAAACGCAGCAGCTAAGACACCTTAGTCGAAGCGATAAATATCCATACCTAAGCTATGGTGCGCCATGCTTTGATGTATCACTGAGACGCGCTGGCCGGCACCCAAAGCAAAAAACAGTGGCAACAGATGCTCATCACTAGGATGAATGTCTTTATAATTGGGATAACGCTGCCAATCAAGAGCGCTTGGAATGTCGGTTTTGAGCTGCTTGAGTAGCCATATTTTAAAACTATTGGCGCTCTGATCGATGCTGTCCGCCTGCCAGCGCAGGGCTTGCAAGTTATGAGTGATATTGCCTGAGCCGATGATCAGTATCTGCTCATCACGCAAACTCGCCAGCTGCGCCCCTAACTGATAGCAGGCGAGACTGTCATAATGCTGCGGCAAAGAAATCTGTACGATCGGAATAGTGGCCTCTGGATACAGATGTTTGAGCGGCGCCCAGACGCCATGATCAGAGGCGCGCATGGGGTTTAGTCTGCAGGTAATACCGCGCGCGGTGAGCTGCTGCGCAAGCGACTCGGCAAGCAGCGGATGACCTGCGGCAGGGTATTGTATCTCATACAGCTCAGCGCCAAACCCAGAAAAATCATGCCAAGTCTTTGGCTGAGGATTGCTGCTGATCTCAAGCTTTGCTGATTGCCAATGTGCCGACATAATAACGATGGCACGTGGCACAGGCAGGTTTTGGCCGATACGCGCCAAGGCACTGGTCGTCGCTGACTGCTCTGTGGCTAGGCTTGGCGCGCCGTGCGAGACAAATAGCGCAGGCAGCTTTGCGTGCTTAGAGAGAGTAGAGGTATCGGGCCACGCATCAGCGGCACTAATGGGCGCTGACGTGTGGCTGCCTGATGGTTGCTGCTCGGCGCTCGGCGCAGTAGCAGTAAGTGCTGTGTTTTTTGGATGAGTCATGTAGCGTTTATTAGGGCTTGCAGCGATATTTCAATCCTGCTTGTCTGTTATCCTACCAAAAGCCTGATCTGTCTTGTGAGTATTTAGTTGCCACGATGATAGGGGTGGTTGTGATTGATGCTCATGGCGCGGTAGAGCTGCTCCATCAATACCACGCGTACCAGTGGATGCGGCAGTGTCAGCGCCGATAATGACCATTTGACATCGGCCTTTGCCAACACTTCTGGCGACACGCCATCAGCGCCGCCAATGACCAGTGCGATATCATCGCCTTGCTGCATCGAGTCTGCCAGCTTTTCCGCCAGCCCTTCTGTCGAGAGCATCTTCCCTTTGACATCTAGTACCCATAGCTGCTCGCGGCTGGATGCTTGGTGAGCGGCCAATATGGCTTGTCCTTCTTGCTCGCGGTACTGAGCGAGGTTGGCTTTAGAAGGGTTCTTTGCCCGCTTTGCTGCCGCTATCTCGACAATCTCAGTACTGAGCATGGGCTGAATACGTTTAAAGTACTCATCAAAACCAGTTTGTACCCATTTTGGCATCTTAGTGCCCACGGTCAAGATTCTTACCTTCATATGATGTACCACTTCGATAATTAAAAAATATAACAAAAGAGAATGTAACAAAAGAATTCTACGCTTAAGATATTGTAACAAACAAGCCTTTTACCTCGCATTTTTTTGTGCTTTACTAGCGTTTGACAAACACTTGTTCTTTCTATTTGTTTTTAGTTCTCGTTCGTAGTTACTACATATTCAGATAGACCGTTTTTAACGAAAGGAGTCGTTTATGAACCGTATTACAGCCAGTACGCTCACTCTTATGGCAGGAGCCTTATTGTCTCTATCTGCGCAAGCAGCCTCACTAGATGGTACACAGTGGCAAACCATCGATGACAAGACAGGGGAGAAAAAAGCCATCATTCAGCTAAATGAAAGAGGTGGTAAGGTCTCAGGTAAAATTATTAAGGTGCTTGATAAAGAAAAAGCCAAAGCCGTCTGTACTAAATGTCCTGGTAATCTTAAAAACCAGCCAGTGGAAGGCTTGCAGATTTTGACCGGTCTCAAGGCAGAGGGCAACAACCAATGGAGCGACGGTAAGCTGGTCGATCCTGAGTCTGGCAAAGTGTATTCAGGAAAAATCACCTTAAGTGACAATGGTCAAAGTCTTGATCTGCGCGGTTATGTCGGCACGCCATTGTTTGGCCGCTCACAGACGTGGCAACGCATCAAATAGAATGCTTACTGCATTAGTCATCTCAAAACCAGTCACTTTAAAACCCCTCACATCAAAGGCTTAATGGTTTGCGAGATAGTGTTTTCTTTGCCGTGCGTGTCATCTGTAGGTTTGGGGATAATGGTCAGCTTGGCGTCAGACTCAAAGACCACCGCTTCGACATCATCAAAGCTGTTGATACCTTGAGAGCGCATCGCACATTCTATCTCTTGACGGGTCAGGCGCTCAGACCGCATGGCATCTGGCAAAAACTGGCCTTGATAAAAGACGATACGCGGCTCTGATAAAATAAAATTGCTAAACTGCGGTGATACCGAGGCGTATTTGGTGACCAAAAACTGCAACAGATAAAGCACCAATATCGAGGAGACCCCTTCGATAAACGGAATGTCTTTGAGTAAGATGGTGCTGGCACCCAGAGACCCGATCATCACCGTGACGACCCAATCGAAGTTGTTGAGCTGCGAGGTAGAGCGTTTGCCTGAGACTTTGGTCACCAGTACGATTAAGACGTACACCATGACGCTCGTCAACACGATACGGCCAAGCTTGTCTATATTGTCAAAAAAAATCATGTCCATAAAGCTAGCTCCTATTGAAAATACCAAAGCAAGTCGCTTAACACTGTAGGCGTTTACCTTAGCCTAACGGATTTTGTTCAGCAATAGAAAAAAACTTTGTAGCACCGTGTATAGTCAGCGTTTTTTTAAGGCACTCATATAGTCAATCCTAAATAAACTGGCAGGCAAGATAGCAGGTGCCACGCCGTCATATTTTACGGGTATTTATTTTGCATAGCATCTGTCGGCGTAGGCTCAGCATGTCATCGTGTTTTAAGTGAACAGAATCCTGTCGGGTCGTTTAGGGTTTTAGAGCGTCTTATAGGGTTTTGGGAGCAGGATCGAGTAGGCGGTTAAATGCCCAGATGCTGATGCGCGCGCTGACCAGTGACAGCACCACGATCATCACTAGCGCAGAGAGTAAGGGTAATGGCTGCTGCTTGGCCATCGCCAGCAAAACCTCACGGCTGATATCGTCAAACAGCAAAAACCATAACGCTAAAAAATACAGCCCCGTCAATAGCCAGACGACCATGATACCGCCCAGCATCAAGCGGTTGATTTCGTCTTTGTAAAGAGCGCGCTGCTGATGTTTAACAAACTTGCTGACTGCGATATAGGCTGCAAGGATGATGGATAGGACGGTGACCAGCTGTGCATTTAATGCCAGTTTGGTCTGAATCAGCATAAATAGGGCGCTGGCCAGTACATAACCGATCGCAAAGTATCCAATGTATGGCGGAAGCTGAGGCTGAGTGCTCGCGCGTGTCGTGGCCAGTCCGTGAGGGTCGGTAGCGGGGCTGGGTTTATTGAGATCGGTGGTTTTGCGTGACATAAGCGCGCCTTATTCAGATAAAAAAGAGAGTCGCCGTATTAGGGTATGTCTTCAATTCATTCGATAGTTATAGTCGATACACTCTAAAAATGTCATAGCGCTACTGGGATGCTATTTTTAAATGTAGGTTGCGCAGTCTCTGGGAACGCAGCACGCAAGTAAAATTTATACCAGTAGCGCGTTTAAATCCATAACAGTTTTACATTCATCTAACTATATCTAAATGGGCTAAAAATGGCCAAATTTTGCCAAACATCGTTAAATAGTGGGTTTATATCCCGATATTAACGGCGCTATTTTCCTTGTTTGACCGCAATTTATCCCATTTTTATCACCATTTTTGAAACGAAGACACACCCTAGTGCTGCGCGGTCCAGTCCAGCATCGCATCGAGTACGGGTCTTGCCGTATAAGCATTGAGCGTTTGCTCGCTATTAATGATACCCACGACCACATAGTCTTGCCCCGATAGGCCTTTGACATAGCCTGCCATAGAGGTGACGTTATTGAGCGTACCTGTCTTAATCCAAGCGCGGCCAATGGCGGCTGACTCAGGCAAGCGGTCACTGTGCGCGCTAATGGTGCCACTGACACCAGCGATGCCGAGCGAGTTGACATAAGCGTCAAAACTTGGGTGATCGTAGGCATAGATTAGCAGCTCGTTTAGGTTGGCCGCGGTGATCGTGCAGTCACGGCACAACCCTGAGCCGTTGGTCAGATATGGCGCAGGCGTGTCTAGATGGTGTTGCCACCACTGGTTGATGGTTTGTAGGGCTACCGGATAGTTAGTGGTTGCAGGTTTGCCAAACTGATAGAGACTCGTCTTGTTGCCTCCTGCTTTTTCTTGTCCTTTTGGCTTGCTAACGGCAGTTTGAGTGGGTGTAGCAGTGTCAGCCGCGGTCGTCTTAGTATCAGATGGCGGGGCGTAAGCGGCAATGGATAATGCCACTTGCTCAGTCATGACGTTGTTTGAAAAATGGTTGATGTCGTGGATTTGCTGAGCCAAGTTTAACGACGGATAGCTGACCTGTGGCAGCGGTGACATCGGTAGCGCACGCAAACCTGTTTTTGGCTGTTTATGAGATGACGCATTATAGGGCGTCTCGCGGCTGAGCACATCGCCTGTCAGGGTATTGCCCAGTGCTTGCCATTTGGCCTTAATGACCCGCGCGGCAAAGTCTTTGGCATCAGGATAAGCCACATAAAACGCGTGCTCTTGGCAGCTATTTGGCAAGTTTTGATGAAACACCAGTTGGCTGGCTTGCCATACTGGCGCAAGGCTATAGCGCGCCTGTCCACAGCTCGCTGAGCGAGTGGCTATGGTGGTGGGCAATTGATAATCGGCCAGCTGCGGTGTGTAGGTGAGTCGCGCGCGGTCAGTGTCCAGCGGATAGCTTTTGATACCGACGGTACTAAAATTGACCAAAAAACCATCAGGACTTGCGTTATAAGGACGTAACGGTGCGTTGTCAAAGGCGGCAGGGTCTTTGCCCACCTTATCAAACACTGCGCTGTCGACGATGATATCACCATCGATATGACGAATACCTGAGGCTTGCACGTGATAGAGCAGCTGCTGTAGGCGCTCATGCGTCATTTTTGGGTCGCCGCTGCCTTGTAGCACCAAGTCGCCATACAGGCGCTCGCCGATGATCACGCCAGTATGATAGACGCGGGTATGCCAGACAAAATCCGCCCCAAGTGTATCTAGCGCGATAAAGCTCGGCACCAGCTTCATGGTGCTGGCAGGGGTGCGCGCTACCTGAGCTTGATGATTCAGTAAAGGTGAAAAAGATATCTTGGTCGTTGTATGTGCGGTGCTTTTTTGCTCGACATCCGCGCCGTCATTGACGCTACTATCGTCGGTGCTACTGTCTTGGCTTGTTTGCATCTTGGCATTTGGCCACTTGGCCTCTGACGGTAGGGTGGGAATGCTCTCTAAGCTTTGATAAGTAGAAGGGTCGTCGGTATAAGCGTGTAGCTGCCGCTCATGCTTTTGGATGGTTTGTTTTTCTATGGTCACAAGCGTGCTTTGATAACTGGCAGCGTTGTTTGAGCGCTCTGCTGGATGCTGGCTGTCGATGACTTTGATAGGCGCTGGTAAGTGACTGGCGTTTTTGTCGCCCACTGGCGTGATGACGATACTGATGTCGGCGGCGCTCAAATCTGCACGTGACAAGGCAGTTTGGATGGCCTCTGGTAGCGCCGCTTGGGCAACAAGCGGTGCCGCCAGCGCAGTGGCCAATAATGCTTGTCTGACCAAGTGCGTGACCAAGCGCCTGCCAAGTCGATGCAGTCGTAACGGCGCAACCGCAGCGTGCGGCGGCGTATCAAAGGCAGAAGGCTTGTCATGATAATGGGGGGTAGAAGTGGATTGCATGAGTATCGTTCATCAGGTGGCAAAAATAGCCTATGGTATCATGAGTTCCGCTTGTCGCGTAGATGGGGCGTGTTGATTATCAAGGGCATGTATCAGTCTAGCGCACATGCAAAAACGCCATGGCGGTCATGGTGGCATCATTATAGGCGTCATGAGCACCCAAATCAGGAATCTGATAATGCGCTAAGATGTTGGTCAGCTGCTGCGCTTGGCTGGAGAGCCCTTGGGTTTGACCAATCATACGCCGACTGTATAAGTGCCGAATATCGATGATTTTATTGGGCAAGGTGGTGCCCATGTAGTCTTTTACCAATGGGTTTAAAAACCCCATATCGATCTGCGGACAAAACCCCACAATCGGACGGTTGCCGATAAAGGGCAGTAGCCGCGCCAGCATCTCATCATAGCTCATACCATGCTCGACATCAGCGGTACGTAGACCATGGATTACGATGGTGTCGCGGTCAGGCATGACGGGCGGGCGACAGACCAGATGGATGCCATTGCCCGTATCGATGCTAGAGCCATCGATATGAATCGCGGCCACCGATAGTAGGTGGTGCTTTTTGGGGTTTAGCCCCGTCATCTCACAGTCGAGCGCCACCCACCGCTCAGTGGCAGGTTGATCAAACATCGCCGCCAGCTCAGGCCGCTGCAGCTGCATTTTTTGCCATTTGCATGATAGTTGGGTCAGCCAGCTCATATTCTGTATTCTCTTTTTGCTGCTTTGCGCCGCTCTAGGCGATCTCTAATTGATAATGCTGCCGCAGCTGGTTTTTAAAGCTTTTGACAACAGCCAAACACTCTTTTAATAAATCACGCTCAAGCGCGGTCAGCGTCATGGGGTTGACCTGCCGTGCATGTTTGTCATCGGTCGAGAGCGCCACAGAGAGTCGCTGCGCCATAAAAAACTCCAGCGCTTCTAGCAGCGTGTCAGCCCGCTCTTGGGTCAGTGCGCCCACCTCGACCAAGGCTTTTAGGCGGTTTTTACTGCTAGGGACGGTCAAGATGTCGTTTTCTAGAGCGAGGGCGCGAATACCATGTACTAACGGAAAAATCCCTGCTTTTTTTAGATCGATATCTTGCGAGGCGCTTTTACCTGCTAATAATGGCACAAACTTTTGCCACCATTGATGGACATCGCCAAACTGTAGCGCTGCCCGCGCAAACTGGCGCACAAACATAGGGTCTGAGCGTCGATGCGCGGCCTTGAGGTGCTGACGAACGTGCTGCAAGAGCGTCTCATCACCGCAGACGTATTCGCCATCGAGAATGGCAGACAAGTAGATGGCGTGCATGGGATCGGTGTTTTTAAACCATGAGCTGATTTGGGCATTAAACCGTTGTAATGGTTGTCGCCACATCGGGTTGGTCATCATGATATTGCCGTCGCACAGCGGATAGCCAAGTTGCGCCAACTGCTCATTAAAGCGCGCCGCAAACTGCGGTAAATCCGGATGAGTATAGCCATCACGGATGATCAGTGCATTGTCTTGGTCGGTGCGCATGATTTGCTCGCCGCGACCCTCGGAGCCCATGACGATAAGACAGGTGTGGCTCATCACCTCATCAGGAACGAGCAGCTGCCACAGCTTGGTAAATACCTGAGCGTTCAAGGTCTGTACCATGCGGCTGATGTTACCGATTTTTACCCCGTTTTGGTGCTGGGCGCGGATATAGCGTCCTATCCTCTCGACGGCCGTGTCCAAACTGCTAAAATCTTGGGCTTGCTCGATTTGAATACTGATGAGCTGCGAGTGGTGGCTGATGTGTGCGAGCATGTCGCTTTGACCAAGCACACCTGCTACCGCTCCATGGTGATCGATGACCGGCAAGCGATGAATACGGTAGCGCGTCATGGTCAGCAGCGCATCACCGATCTCATCGCTCGCCTTGATGGTACGTACGTTAAAGTTAGCATAACGCTGGCATGGCGTGGTGGTAGGATCTCTCTGCTCACTGACCGCGCGGCAAATATCGGTATCGGTCAAGATGCCCAATGTCTCATCGATGCCATGTTGCGCGTTTGCTATGGCTAGTCGATGCGCAGGTGCTCGCACCAGTACGTGCTTTAACCCAGCATCTGTCATCGTGCGCGCCGCTTCATGTAAGCTGGTATCAGCATCGACGATATGTACAGGCAGTAAACGAACAGAGATGACCGGCTGCAGCATGATCTGCTGTACTTCTTGCTGGTCATCGTAGGCGGCATGGACAGCAGATTTACGATTGCGGCGCTGCTGCAGGGCTTTTAGACGCTCAGGCAGTTTGTCAGAGAGCATTTGCCGCACCAGATGATTTTGTGCGCTGATTTTATCGACCGCTGCACCCTTAACTTGTAACAGTAACGTGTCTTCGGTGGCGCGAAACTGATAACGCTGTCTGTCTTCGTCCGTCAGCGTCAGCTGCGCGTCTGAGGCGGCTGATAGCTGCGGTACGTTGGAGGACTCAGGCAAGCGGCGGCTGTCAAACCAGTCGTTGTTATTGGGCTCATCTGAGTGATTGCTACCCAAGTAGGCCGCGACAAAATGACCGGCCAATAACTGCTCAATCTGGCCTTTGATGACCACATATAAGTATGACATCTCGTCTGCAGGTAGGCTTTCGTCTTTGGCAAGGTAGCGGATTTTGGTGTGTTTTCTGATGCTTTGGCGCTCAGCCAAGCTCAGCACATCAAAAGGCGGCTGGGTAAAATCAAGATGGGGCATGGCATCATCCTTGATGGCATCGTTGCGACAGTCTATTTTACTATAGCACTATTTAACCAAAAAACCTTTAATAACCAGCATCCCATCATGGTTATTAAAGGGTATTGATGGCTATAAAAACAGCCGCTCTGTGTATCACTCAGGCTAAGGAGAATGGGGCTGCTTGCCGGTTTTACACCTCAAGCAACGCCCGAATACGGCGGATGGCTTCGCGGCTTTCTTCTACACTGGCCACCAGCGCGATACGCACATAGCCCTGACCCGGGTTGTGTCCAGCGACCTCACGCGACAGATAGCGCCCTGCTAAGGCATGGATATTGGCCTGCTCATACAGCGCTTTGACAAAGACTTCATCATCGCCATCGAACTGCTCAGGGACTTTGACCCAAAAGTAAAAGCCAGCCTCAGGCATACGTAGCGATAATACATCGCCAAGCTCTGCCATCCATAGCGCAAATTTTTCTTGATACAGCGCGCGGTTGTGCGCCACGTGTTTTTCGTCTTGCCACGCGGCGATAGAGGCCAGCTGATGCGGTATTGGCATCGCACAGCCTTGATAGGTGCGATATTGCAAATAGGCCTGCAAAATCTCAGCGTCGCCAGCGACAAACCCTGAGCGTAAGCCCGGTAGGTTGGAGCGCTTGGATAACGAGTGAAAGACGATACTGTTTTTAAAGTCATGTCGACCGAGCGCGGCGCACGCTTGTAGCAGGCCTATCGGTGCTGTATCAAAATACAGCTCGCTATAGCACTCGTCGCTGGCAATGATAAACCCATACTGATCTGACAAGCGCAGCAGATATTCCCAATCCTCCATCGTCATCACCGAGCCTGTCGGGTTGTTGGGGCTACAGACAAAAAGTAGCTGCGTGCGCGCCCACACATCTGTTGGCACTGCCCGATAGTTACCCTTAAAATTATTCTCCGCAGTACAAGGCACAAAGTACGGCGTCGCCTGCGCCAATATCGCCGCACCCTCATAGATCTGATAAAATGGATTGGGCATGATGACAGTCGGGGGTGCGCCAGTTGCCGGTTGTGCGTCATCACACCGATGATCGACGACCGCTTGTACAATGCTAAAAATCGCTTCACGCGTGCCCATCACAGGGAGCACTTGGGTGCGAGGCTCGACATGATGCAAAAAGAACCGCCCCTCCAACCAATGCGCGATGGTCTGACGAAGCTCAAACAGACCATTGGTGGTCGGGTAAAGGCTTATTTTGTCCAAGTTTTCGTGTAATGCGTCCAAGACGAAGCTTGGTGGCTGATGTTTTGGTTCACCGATGCCTAGCTTTATCGCACTGTAACGGGGGTCTGGTGTGCTATCGGCCAACAAAGCAGCCATCTTGGCAAAAGGATATGGATGCAGGTGTGTTAAGTTGTGATTCATAGGTAGGGTAACTATAATAGACAATTAATAATAAAGTTATAAAAAAAAATTACATTTGAGCAGTGTAGCACTTCTTATATTTTTTGTCTTTTGCTTCTCTTGTCTATAAAGACGCATTTATTGATAACTTTTCATAATAAAAAACAGCGGTCGGCGCGATATGTTGGCTGATAGTAAGGGTAATTTGATATGTCTAGTGTCCTAAATAATGACCAACTTCACGCTAAAGATATCAACAATGACGTTGATAATAGTGTAACGCGTGTCAAATTATACGAGCTGCTACAAGAGCGCGAGCAGTGCTGGTGGCAGACGCGTCAGAATTTGATTAACCTAAAAGAGCGACAGATGTTTTGGTATGGCGAAAACAGCCTGATGATGTGGCTGATGTGGCAGCTGGTCAGCTATGTGCTGGTGGCTATGACGCTAATGCTGCTGAGCCGATTTTTAGACCTCTCGCTACCGCTCTGGCAGTATGTGGGGTTGTTTGTCATTCAGACGGCGATATTTGTCGTCATCTTGATGAGTAAGGGGCGACTCGGCAACAAGCTGCAACAAAAAATCGATAATGATGAGCTGCTCCGCGAGCAGACACTCAACGAGATGGCAATACTGGCAGAAGACTGTTTGTACCCTGATGTGCATGCCAAGTCGCCTATTTCGTTAGAGCAAATGTATGAGGCGTTAGATGGGCGCTTTCATTTAGCCAGCTTACAATGCTTGCTACAAAAAGAAGTCGATGCGGGGCGTTTGATATTGACACAGACGCAAGTGGAGGCGGAGATTTTGCCACTAGAGCTGGCCGATGATGAGCTAAAAGAGCATGCTCGCGAGATGGTATATAAAAGCACCTTATAAGTGACGCTATAGCGATAAGCCCCATTAATGTATTATCAATGATGGGGCTTGTTTTTACGTAACAGTAGCGGGGTTTACGATAGATTTTAGGCTGGCCACTTTATCCTCTACTCGTGTCTTTTGGAGTTGTCAGGCTGGCAAGCAGCGCAGCTTTTAAGGCGCTTAGCCTATCAGCGGACAGCGGCTCATCGTTTTGATCACTGATATAAAACATATCTTCTGCGCGCTCGCCTAACGTGGTAATACGAGCAGCGTGCACTTCTATTTTTTCTTGCAAAAACACTTGTCCAACGCGCGCCAGCAGCCCTGGCTGATCTAAAGTCTCTAGGCTCATGATATGCTGATCTGAGGCGTCATTAAACTCAAAGCTAATCTCCGTTTTTACCTCAAAATGGCGCAGCTGCCTAGGGATGCGTTTATGCACCAGCTTTGGTAAGGCAGGGGCTTTGAAGGCGTCAATCAGTCGCTGCTTGAGCTCTTGCTGGCTGTCTTCATCGACCAGTAACGTACCACTCGGATCGAGCAGCACATAGGAGTCCAAGGCAAAGTCGCGAGTGGCGGTGATGATGCGCGCATCGAGCACATCTAGGTTCATCTGATCAAAGACGGCCATGGTCACAGCAAACAGATTCATCTGATCTTGGGTGTAGACAAAGACCTGAACGGCATCAAGCGCCAGCTCACGATGCTCACGCAATACCACCAGTGGCGGGCTATCGGCATTAGATGCCAGACCGATGGGCGGATGGTTTAGGATGGCTTCGGTGTGCCAAAAGATATCCTCTGGTATCTCGCGCAAAAAGTACTCATCGCCTAGATCGTCCCAAAGACGTAACACTTCCTCGCGGTTCATATGCTGATTGTCGACATTGTCGAGCATCTTTAGCGCTTGTTTACGCGTAGCGCTGATCATATCTTGACGATTGGTCGGGGCGTCGATATCAGCGCGTAGGATACGGCGTGTCTGCGAGTAGAGCTGTTTCATCAGGGTCGCCCGCCAGCTGTTCCAGAGCTGCGGATTGGTGGCGTTCATGTCGGCGACAGTCAGGACGTACAAATGATTGAGGTGGGTGACATTGCCGACCAAATCCGCAAACACTGTGACCACCTCTGGATCTGAGATGTCCTTTTTTTGGGCGGTCATCGACATCAGTAAATGGTGACGGGTCAGCCAGCCGACCAGATGCGCGTCGGCTTTGCTCATACCGTGCGCCAAACAAAACTCAATCGCTTCTGTCTCACCCAGCAGGCTGTGATTGCCGCCGCGACCTTTGGCAATATCATGAAACATCGCTGCCAGTACCAATATCTCTTTGCGCTCAATCCGCTGAAAGATCGCACTGACCAAAGGAAAGTCCTCAAAAAACCGCGGATCGGTAAAGCGGTGCAAAATACGAATCAAAAACAACGTATGGGCATCGACCGTATAGCGGTGAAATAGATCATACTGCATCAGTCCGGTGACTTGGGCAAAGGCTGGAATATAGTTGCCCAATACCCCATAGCGGTTCATGGTGCGCAAACGATGGAACAGATAGTTTTGCTCTTTTAGATTAGATAAAAATAAAGCTTTGTGAACGGGGTTATCCCTATAGATTTGATCGATGCCGCGTGCTGCAATTTTTAGCGCCCGTAGCGTGTGGGTACGAACCTTGTCGATACCGTGCTGACCCATTAATAAGAACATCTCTAAAATAGATTCAGGATGCTGAGCAAAAACCCGATGGTGCGCTATAGCAATATGATCACCAACACGGTTGAATCTTGCATTGATCGGCTGCTTTTTGGGGCGCTCATCATCAGGCAGGTTGGGCTCTATGATAGTCTCATAATAGTGGTTGGTCAGCATCTCAGACAGCGTTGATATCTGCATGGCACAGCGATAGTAATCACGCATAAAGCGTTCAACAGCCGCATTTGGCTGATCGTCTGGCTGAGTCTCATAACCCATTAATTGGGCAATCTCACGCTGATAATCAAACAACAGCTTGTTTTCGTTACGTCCGGTCAGCACATGCAGATAATGCCGTATCTGCCATAGATAGCCTTCTGCAAAGCTGAGCTCATCGAACTCTTTTTCTGTCAAAAAGTTTTGTTGCACCAAGTCATACAGCTTACCCACACGAAAATAGCGTTTGGTCACCCAGCCGATGATATGAATGTCACGTAATCCCCCAGGCGCCGTTTTGATATTGGGTTCAAGATTATACTCAGTTGCATTATGTTGTAGATAACGGGCCTTAGACTCTTCCATTTTTACATCAAAAAAGGCACGAGGAGACCACTGCTTGTTAACGATTTGGATGGGCATATCTCGCAGTGCTTCGTTGCCGATTAACAATCGAGCTTCGAGCTGGGCACTGGCTATCGTATGGTCAAGTGCAGCTTCTAACGCATCGTTGACGCTACGTACAGACAGCGCAGGCTCCAGCCCGATATCCCACAGCAATGCGACCAATTTATCAATCTTACCACTGGCATCAGCGCCGATTTCGTCAGGAGATAACAGCAGGATATCAATATCTGAATAAAGCGACAGCTCACCGCGTCCATAGCCACCTGTCGCAAACAGGGCCAAATCCGTCTTATCTAGCTCAAACCAATAAAACAAAGCAATCAGCAGCTCATCAATCGCCTCGCTACGCGCGCCAACCAGCTGACGAATATTGACACCGCGCTCAAGGGCACGGCTGATATCCTCATTGATTTGGCTCAGCCATTCAGGAATACCCAACAAAGCAGGCTCTGAGGTGCTATCGGCGCTGGCGCTTGCTGGCAGCGCGTCGGTAGTCACTGACTGCTTGGAAAATAGGGGTAAGGGTGTCAAATCGATAGAGGCGACATCGCAATTAAACATGAGGATATCCAATTAATAAGGTAAAAAAATTGTTGATACCAAAAGTATCGCAATTATAGTCCAAAAAAAAGACCGCCTAGGCGATCTTTTCTTGTCTTACTGGGTCAAAAAGCTCAGGTCTTCTTCAGGGCGCGTGGTAAACACTTCACAGCCATTGTCGGTCACGACCATCGTATGCTCCCACTGAGCCGACAGCTTACGGTCTTTGGTAATCGCCGTCCACTCATCAGGTAAAATCTTGGTCTGCCACGTGCCTTGGTTGATCATCGGCTCAATGGTAAAGGTCATGCCCGTCTTTAGCTCAAAGCCTGTGCCTTTTTTGCCGTAGTGCATGACTTGTGGCTCGTGGTGGAATTCATCACTGATGCCATGACCACAAAACTCACGAACGATACTAAAGCGCTCAGGCTCGACCACTGCTTGAATCGCTGCACCAATATCACCGAGACGCGCGCCGTTTTTGACCACACTCATGCCAGCATATAGCGCGTCTTGTGCGACTTTGCAGATACGCTGCGCCATGATAGAGCCGTTACCAACGATCCACATTTTTGAGGTGTCGCCGTAGTAGCCGTCTTTGATCACGGTCACATCAATATTGATGATATCACCATCTTTGAGTAGCTTGCTTTCGGTTGGGATGCCGTGACAGACCACGTGGTTGACGGATGTACAAATCGATTTTGGAAAGCCATTGTAGTTCAGCGGAGCAGGAATGGCTTTTTGCACATTGACGATATAGTCATGAGCGATTTGGTTGAGGGCTTCGGTACTGACGCCAACTTTGACATGTTCGTCGAGCATGACAAGGACGTCGCTGGCAAGTTTGCCGGCCACACGCATTTTTTCTATGGCCTCTGGGGACTGGATAAGGGATTTTTTAGTCATCATCTTGTGTCTTATAATTATGGGTTTAATGTGGGGAGATTATACCATAAATGGATGAATGGCAGTTTTATGATAAGTGATATTAAATCTATCATTATTATTGACAATAGTTGCTTTACAGCCCCATTCGAGCCGTTATGACCCTCCAGTCACGATAATATATTCATATTTTGAAAATTTAGTTGAATCTTGCAGAATATATAAGTAATGTAATTTTGCATGCTAAAGGGATTAGCTGCCATCTTTGCCGATACTATGAGGTAAAGATAATCACAATTAATGATAACAAGGATGTTGTTATGACGCTTTCCTCATCTATTCGCGCCGCGCTCACGCCAAGAGCATTTTTACCAATACTGGGTTCTATCAGTACTGGTGTACTGTTAATGACAATGCAAACCACCTCAGCGCAAGCGGCAGGCCAATACTATAATTGTGCCAATGCCAATGGCTGTACGCTAGTCGACAGCAAGTATTTTACCTCTAATTATACCAAAACTCAGTATCCAGTGGTCATGGCGCATGGACTTTTCGGCTTTACCAAATTATTTGGCGTCATTGATTATTTCAACGGGATTCCTAGTGAGCTGATGAAAGGTGGATCAGAGGTGTACACCACCAAAACATCAGCGGTGAATAATAGTGAAGTCCGCGGCGAGCAGCTATTACAGCAAGTCAAAACCATCACTGCCATTTCAGGCGATCCAAAAGTCAATTTGTTTGGGCACAGTCAAGGCGGTATAGACATCCGCTATGTCGCTGGCGTTGCGCCAAAATACGTCGCCTCGGTCACCGCCGTATCAAGCCCAGAGCAAGGCTCAAAAACAGCCGATTTTGTCAAAAACGTCCTTGAACCAAACAATGACACAGGTGAGCCATCAAACGTTACGACACAGCTGGTATCAGGGGTGTTTAATTTGATTGGCGGCTTTACAGATGTGGGATCAGGCATCAGCTTCAAAGAGATACAAGCGCAAGATGGCTGGCAAGCACTCATGGCGCTATCAACCGATGGTGCGGCCAAATTCAATGCCAAATTCCCCGCAGCAATGCCAACAAGTTACTGTGGTCAGCCAACCAGTACCTCTGCAAACGGTATCAAATATTATTCATTTAGTGGCGTTGGGCAAGTCACAAGCGTCCTTGACCCTAGTGATTATCTGCTTGCAGTAACAGGCGTACCGTTTTTATCTGATGCCAATGATGGTCTGGTCTCTGTCTGCTCAAGCCGACTTGGGTATGTGATTCGTGACAACTACATCATGAACCATCTAGATTCAGCCGATCAGGTATTAGGTTTGACCGCATGGGGCGAGTCTGAGCCAAAATCTATCTATCGTACTCAGGTCAATCGCCTAAAAAACGCCAACCTTTAAGCTGACTTGTAAAAAGAACTCTCATCTATGTCGAATAATCGCCGTCCAGCCTATTTACCAATCGCTATCATCGCTGTGGTCATCATAGTCATCGCGGCGGCGGTGATTGTGTGGTTTAAACCAGATAGTCAACGAATGGAGACAGCACAATCAGCGTCCATTGCCTCTGCGGATACCTCTGAGAGTACGTTGTCCACTGCGCTAAATAGTGAGCAAACAGAACAAACCGCTTTAGCCCAAAACCAGTTTGCATTTGTCACTGGGTTAGAGCGTTTGCCGCGCTCATTAAGAGACACGCAAGTGGACGGCGAAATCATCATCAACGAAAACAAGCAGTTGGTCGTCACTGAAGGCTTACGGCGTTTATTCGATTATTTTTTATCAGCAATAGGAGAGGAGGACGAAGCCGTTATTTTTGCGCGTGTCGAGCGTTATATCCGTCACCATACCCCAGAGCCAGCTGCCAGCCAAGCGGTCGCTATCTTTGGCAACTATGTGGCGTATCTCAAAGCGCTGCCTGATATAGAAAAACGCTATGGCAATCTGCAATTACAAGCGAGCAAAAGCGGTGAGCTGGATTTGAATGCCATTGCTCAGCAAAAGCAAGAGGTAGCGAGTTTACGTCAGCAGTATTTTGACAAAACCACCATCGAAGCCTTCTTTGGTGCTAGCGATAGTTATGATGACTATAGTATGGAGATGGTCAGAATCAATCAAAACGAGCAAATGAGTGAGGCACAAAAACAGGCTGCCAGACAAGATTATGTGAGCCGTCTACCAGATGGTGCGATCAAAACCAATATCAAGCAGCAAGCCAATCTTAATGAGCTTATGGCTCGTACTGAGCGGATGAAAGCGGCAGGTGCCAGTCCTGAAGCGCTATACAATATGCGCCGAGAGTTAGTGGGCGCACCAGCGGCCGAGAGACTGGCACAGGTCGATCAAGAAGATGCCAATTTTGATCAGCGCTTCACTCAGTATGAAACGCAAAAGGCGCAGCTATTGAGTCAAAGTGCCAATCCAGCAGCGGCGCAAATTCAGATAGACCAACTTGAGCAGCAGTTGTTTGATGATGCTGAGCGCAAGCGTCTGTCTGGCTATGCTGCGCTGCAAAAAACACAGACTCAATAGATACATTTTATTAACCTTGAATAACTTACCGTAATGTAAGGGACAGGTATGCTAAAAGTGTGGATAAGCTATGATCATTGGGAGAAGTACGGCCTGATATTTATAGCCTTAGTAAAATGACAGTAATCTTTCAATTGAACCAACAGTCTATTAAAACGATTCTAGGAGCGAATATGAAAAACTTAACCAAAGCATTGATGACTGGTACTGTCATGGTAACGGTACTCGTCGGTTGTCAGTCGATGTCAAGTATGACAGCGCCTGCGACTGAAGAGCCAAACATTACTGGTACAGATGTGATCTAAAGCAGTTGCTAATACGTGTACTGAGACCTATATGTATTACTTAAGGTTTCGATAAACGATATCAGTCATCAGATGCGATAGTTGCACGATAAAAACACCTCACTATTTAGTGGGGTGTTTTGGTTTGAGAGAAATGTCACCAGCCAAAACCATCAAAAGTTATCGCGCTTTTGGTGAGTTGGTGAGTTGGACGACTGGAGCTTACCTTCAATTGCCAACATTGTCGCGATTGTATCGGGCAACAAATATCTGCCAAGTAATAACTCAATTAATAATGACAGCAAGCGCTGGGTGAGACACTATATCGCGACTGCTCAAGATCATTTATAGTAATAAAAAAATTTTGATTGGGTCTTTAGCGGTTGCCCTAAGCGCACGTCTAAGACGCGATAAACTTGCTAAGTTTAATAGAAGGAATAAGTATGAAAAATATGACAAAAATGATAATGGGTGCCACCTTTGTTGTAGGTGCGCTTACTGCTGGTTGTCAAACGACGGCGACTCTCCCAGCGCCAGTCAGTCAGCCAGTGACCGAAACGGCGCTCCAAGCGCACAACTGGCAGCTGATTGATGCCAAACGTATGAATGGTGAGCGAGTAACCGCACTATTTTTTGATCCAGCCAAGCCGCTCACTTTGAGCTTTATGAATGATAACGGTAGAAACTACGTCGCATTTATGAATACCTGCAACAACATGAGCGCAGGTTACAGTGTCGTCAATGGTGATGTGCAGATCAAAAATGGCATCAGTACAATGATGGCCTGTCCTGAACCGCAAGCCAGCTTCGATACAGCAGCAGTCGCCACGGTACAAGGCAAGTATAGCCTCAGCAAAAACGCCAAAAAAGTGCCAATCTTAACCATCAAAAATGACAATCAAGTGGCTTACTTTAAAGCTGTGTCTAAATAAGCTAACGATGTATAAGAGCAATATAAACACTCTGTTTATATTTGATAAGGCCTCACTCATATGTGGGGTCTTTTTTTATCCGAAGTTTGTCGAATTTTGCGCTACACTAGCGTAAAGCTGCTGTTATGCCTTATAGATTTCACTGGATACTACTTTATGTCTAAAACCATTATGTCGAAACCAACCACGAATAACATCATGATAAAAGGAGCGACGACGATCGCTATACTGGCAGCTCTCACTGGCTGTTAGACATTGCCTAGCACTGAAATCAAAAAGCCGAACAATATAGTAGTGAATAGTAACCCGTTAACTGCTGCTATGCCTGCCATTGATCGTCAAGGACACATTGCTTACGTAGAAGAGCAAGGGGTAGGAAGCGCCAAAGTATCGACACTCTACAGTATCCGTCCTGATGGCAGTGATCGTCAGCGCATTGATCAGATCACAGGTTATATCTATACCCCAGCGTGGTCAGCTAATGGGCAACTGCTCGCTTATAGCAAACAAGCACCGCGCGAGCATCCCAAGATTTATATTTATGATAAAAGCAGTAAAACGCGCAATCTGGTCGTCAATGCTGAAGGCAGTAATATGTCAGCGTCATTCTCACCTGATGGTCAATATCTGCTCTATAGCTCTACGGTCGGCGGCAATGCTGATATTTATAAGGTGCGCCTAAGTGATGGGAAAACTGAGCAATTAACGACATTACCGAGCACTGAGGTACAGCCCAGCTATGCCGCTGACGGCAAAAGCTTTGTCTATACCAGTGACAAAGTCCGTGCAGGTCGTCCCCGTATTTATCACTATCACTTCGCGACTGGTAAAGCCGTACCTGTACCGACAAATGGCTATGTCGCCAGTCCTCAGCTCAGTGTAGATGGTCAGCGTATGGCTTATCTAAATGGCCGCAAGGCTGCGGTGATGACGCTGACGACTGGACAAGTGATCAATCTGGCAGAGACTGGTCTCGATGAGCCGGCTCGTCTATCTCCTTCTGGCAAGTATGCAGTCTATCCAACGCGTCATTCAAAAATCAGCGGGCAAGTAGGCGGTCAAAATGTTGGAAGCCAAAAAGGTGGAGATTTGGTGATTCATTCGCTTTCAGGAAATACGAACTATGCTATCAATAGTCAAAATGGTGGGGTTGTACGCTCACCGATATGGGGCCGCTGATTGGCACAGCTATATATTATGTAATGAAATGTATATATAATCATTAATAAAGAAACATAAGTTGATTATGAAAATATAAATATAACGGCATTAAGTCGAGCAAAAGTCATTCATGTCATACCAAATTATGTAATTGGGTCATTAAGATACTAGATTAAGTAGGCAAAGGGAGAGGAGATGTCATGCAAGAGGCTTTTTTAGTATTTATTACTAATATCAGTTTATATCCCACGATTATTTTTACGGGGCTTGTGATGTTTGTGACCTTGTATTGGGTTGTCTCTTTGCTTGGTCTGGCAGATATGGATAGCGTCGATTTTGGGGATGTAGGCGGTGACGTAGGCGGTGATGCAGATGTCTCAAACCTATCTTCAACGGGGTTTTTTACCGGTCTAATGCTTAAGTTTGGCCTTTATGGTGTTCCTCTTATCATCATACTTAGTCTCATAAGCTTAATCGGTTGGCTACTAAGCTATCTGTACACCAGCTTTTTGCACCAAAACGTTAACTCAGGCATTTTGTATTATGTATTTGGTACAGGGGCACTGGTCTTTGTTTTGGTGATATCGATGTGGCTGACTGGCCTTATCATCTCGCCAATTCGTAAAAACATCGCTAAAATCCCTAAACGCAATGCTTCTAGTAATATCGGCAAAATCGCTGTGGTGCGTACGCTGAGTGTGACCGACAAGCATGGAGAGGCAGTGCTCAATGATGGCGGCGCAGGCTTGATACTCAAGATTCGCTCAGATATGAGTGACAATCAGTTAAAACAAGGCGATAAAGTCGTGTTGGTAGCGTATTTAGATGATGCCAACACTTACCGAGTCACGCCTGTTAAAGACAAATAATGTTCATCAAAGATATTGGTCAGTAAATGGTGTCTTAATAACAGATAAAAAATAAGCATTTAGTAAATAGAGCAAGGGTTCTAAATTCGCTTGGAATATTTTAATTAAAGGAATGGATATGGACAAACTCATTATCGTCGGCGTGGTTGTGGTGCTGGCGTTTGTTTTTATGATGGTTGCACTTTTGATGCTCAAAGCCTTTTATGTGAAGGTTGAGCAAGGCAAAGCACTCATTATCAACGGCGTGAACAAAATCGCCGTGCGCTTTGATGGCGGGTTTGTTTGGCCTGTCATCAACAAAAAAGAGCTGATGAAAATCTCGCTGATCACCTTAGAGGTGGACAGACGCGGTAAAGAAGGCTTGATTTGTGCGGATAACATGCGTGCCGATATCACAGTCGCATTTTATCTGCGAGTGAATGAAACCGAAGAGGACGTCCTCAAAGTCGCCAAATCCGTTGGCGTAGAGAGAGCGTCTGATAAAGTCGCGGTCAATGAGCTATTTAATGCCAAGTTTTCTGAAGCGTTAAAGACGGTCGGTAAGCAGATTGATTTTGTCAAACTGTTTGAAAACCGCAGTCAGTTCCGTGACAGTATCGTGCAAGAAATCGGTAACGATCTGAACGGTTATGTCCTAGAAGATGTGGCGATTGACTATCTAGAGCAAACGCCAAAAGTATCGCTGGACTCCAGCAATATTCTAGATGCTGAGGGTATCAAAAAGATCACTCAGCTAACGGCGTTTCAAAACGTCATTACCAATGAGCTTGAGCGTGACGAAGAGCTAGCGGTTAAGAAAAAGAACGTCGAAACCCGAGAGGCGATGCTGGAGCTTGAGCGTCAACAAGCCGATGCTGAAGCCAAACAAAAACGCGAAATTGCGTCAGTTATCGCTCGTGAAACGGCCGAGACGCGCAAGATTGAAGAAGAAGAGCGCAAAAAATCAGAAACCGCTATCATCATCGTCGAGCAGGATCTGGCGATTCAGCGCGAAAACCAGCAGCGCGAAATCGAGGTTGCAGAGCAAAACCGTATGCGCGCCGTCATCATCGAGCAAGAAAAAGTGACGCGAGCGCAGGACTTAGAGATCGTCTCGCGTGAGCGTGAAGTTGACTTACAAAAGATCGAAGCTGAGCGCGCGATTGAGCTTGAGAAAAAAGAAATCGCCAACGTCATCCGTGAGCGTATCGCAGTCGATAAGACCGTGGCGCAAGAAGAAGAGCGCATCAAAGAAGTCCGCGAAGTCAGTGAGGCGGAGCGTGACAAGCAAACGCGCGTCCTTGCCGCTGAGGCAGATGCAGAAGAGCTCAAAGTGCGCCAGGTGAAAAAAGCCGAAGCTGAAGAGCTGTCAGCGAAGCATAAGGCGGTGGAGATTACCACCCTTGCCAATGCCAATTTAGAGGCGGCGGCCAAAGATGCTGAGGCCAAAGTTAAGCTGGCTGAAGGAATCAAGGCCGAAGAGTCGGCGCATGGTTTTGCTGAAGCGGCCATCCAAGAAGCCAAGGCCATTTCGCTAGAAAAAGAAGGCATCGCCAAAGCCAATGTCATCAAAGCAACAGGGCAGGCCGAAGCGCAATCTGAGCGCGAAAAAGGTCTGGCTGATGCCGAGGTAATCGCCGCTCGCGGTGAGTCAAACGCCAAAGCTGAGCGCGATGTCGGCATGGCTAATGCTGAAGTTATCGCCGCTCGCGGTGAGTCGGATGCCAAGGCTGAACGCGACGTCGGTCTGGCCAAAGCCGAAGTCACGCGTGCGCACTTCCAAGCTGAGGCCGATGGTCTGGTTGAGAAGTTCAACGCCATGGGCAGCATGAGTAAAGAGGCTCGTGAGCACGAGGAGTTCCGTATGGGGCTTGAGACTGCCTTGCAAGAAGCGATGGCGTCTATCGATGCTGGTAAAGAGATTGCCAAAGAAAATGCTGACGTATTAGCTGTGGCGCTACAAAAAGCCAAAATCGATATCGTCGGCGGCGAAGCCCACTTCTTTGACAACTTTGCCAAGTCACTGTCTATCGGCAAAGCCATCGATGGCCTTGCTGGTAAGTCAGATACCCTAAGCGGTATCCTCAATGGTGTGCTGGCCAATCAGGCGATGAATAAAGCCAATAAGTCAGATAACGCGCCGACTCAATATAATGATTAGTATGTTTGATAGTCAAAAATCTGCTGCTGTGGCGGCAGGTTTTTTGGTCAGCTCATGACAGTACCGAGCTGGCTGGTCTAAAAAAGCTTATCCACGTCTTTGTCGCTTAACATTACTTTTCGTTTTTTTAGACCAGTCAAGGTTTTCTTAGATTTATCTCATCTTTTCTTATTGCTCAAAATTCTCTTATTATATAAAAACAGAAGTGGACGACTCACGATGGCGGATACTCAAAACCCAACCAATCTAGATAGCACCGACAACGATAGCCAAGCCAATCAAGCCCAGCCCAGCAGTCAAGCCGATCAGGCCGTCGCTTCAGGTAACGCCTATGAGCTTATAAAAAAACGCCTTACCGAGCAAGGTAGCCGCTTAGAGCAGCAAACCGCGACCTTAAATAATGCGCGCCTACAAGAGTTTGGCAGCACACAGATGCAAGTGATTGCCCGCACGCGTATTCGTACCGAATATAACTGCGTGGCGCAAGATATGGTACAGGTCGGTGATTATTTGCTGTTTGGCTACAACGTCTTTATGGGGCTTAAGCGCGCCAGTAGTATCAAGGATGTGCTATCGCTATATCGTCTGAGCAAGGCAACTGATGGTGGCGATACGGCTGAGGAGGACGCGCCGAAAAGCCAAGCCAATCAAGAAGAGGCGTATCAGTTAGAAGAAGTCGAGTTGGCAGGGACTTTTTTAGATCAGCAAGCTTTTGTGCAAGACTTCAACGAGCTATACCGCTATTACAAGCAAACGCGCCTTATGCAGCTGACGGTCAAAGACAGCAAGCTTTTGCTGGCGTTTCAGATCGGTGAGCGTATCAGCGATATTCGGGTGTTTCGCTTTGCGCTCAATTTTAGCGAAGGCACACCAGAGGCTGCGCAAGTGGCTTATGTCGACAATCGCGGTGAGCGCGATATTGAGCTACCACCTGCTTATGATTTTGAGTGGATAGAGACCACGCGTGAGCAGATGATCAATGGCAAATATCCGCACATGAATATCCTAGATACCATATTTGTGGAAACGGTCGGCGGTGACTTGACCATCAAAATCGAAAACAATACCGAGTCAGGGCAGGGCATCTATAGCGAGCCGGTCGATGACCGTACCCAGTCGCTTACCGATGCTCAGATTGATTATGCCAAGGTGGGCAGCTTGATTTTGCTCAAGATATTACCGTATCGCGAGGACAGCTATCGCTACTTTGTTTATAACACCTTGACCGAGGCTGTGCTGCGGCTGGATGCCATCGGGCAGTCGTGTGTGCAGCTGCCTGAGGATCACGGCATCATCTTCCCTGGAGGCTACTATCTGCAGACAGGCGAGTATAAGCTGTTTGATGCTCATAATGGCGATGCCAACACCAGTACGGGTAGCGGCACGGGAAAAAACCTAAAGTTTAAACGTAAGATCATCTCGCCCAATGGCGAAGATGTATTGTTTTTGTTTTATGACCGAGCACTTGGCGTCACGGGGCTATTTCCTTACAACCTTATCAAAAAACAGCTGGCAAACCCCATTTATTGTAACGGCATGGCGCTGGCTGAAAACGGCCGTTTGGTGCTGTTTAGTGCGCAAAATGAGCCGTCACGCATTCATCCGATGCAGATATGGCATACGCCGTATGCGTCGCATGAGTATGTCAGCGAGTTGCCTGAAAGCACGAGCTTTTATGGCAAAATCGGTAACAAAGAGCTGGTACGTGGTATTTCAGATCTTTATAGCATCACTCGCCTCATTGACAATCAAAGCGTCTCGCAAAAGCTTTATGAAGAGCTCGCCGACAATACCAGCCGTCTCTTTGATAGCTATTATTGGTTGTCCGAGCCAGAGCTGGACGATATTGCAGGCAGTATCAAAGACGTCACCGCCACCGCCGAGCTGGTCATTGATGAGTTTGCCAAAGTCCAAAGCATCCAAAAACAAACCCAAGCAGCACTAGCGGATGCCGACGCTCAGCAAAATGATATCCTGCGGCAAATAAAAATCACAAACTTTGAGTCAGCCAGTGACTATGTGGCGCAGTTATCGGCGCTCAGGCGGCAAAAAGGTCGGCTGGTCGGCTTAGAGGACTTGCGTTATTTAGATAGTGATAAGTTACAAGCATTGCAAAAGCAATTGGAGGAAGCAGAGAGCGAGCTGGCCGAAAAAACCGTGACGTTTTTAAGCGGTGAGGAGGCATTATCCAGCTATGAGGATATCTTAGCAGAGGTCAGCGAACGTCTAGACACCGCCGAAACCAATAGCGAGCTCAAACCGGTGCTTGAGCAAATCGACGATACCGCTGCAGGGCTGGACTTGTTGACCGAGCTGCTGGGCACCCTCGATGTCGCTGATGCCACCGTCCGTACGCAAATCATCGATGACATATCGTCCATTTACTCGCGCCTCAATCAAAACAAAGCCAAGCTCAATCATAAACGTAAAAGCTTAGGTTCTGCCGAAGCGATTGCGCAATTTGGGGCGCAGTTTAAGCTGTTTGGTCAGTCGATTGCCAATGCCTTATCGATTGCCAATACGCCGGAGAAATCAGACGAGCAAATGGCCAAGCTACTGGTGCAGCTAGAGGAGCTTGAGAGTCAGTTTGCTGATCCTGAGACGGGGGGCGGCGATCAGTTTTTGGCAGATATCATCACCAAGCGCGAAGAGATTTTTGATACTTTTGAAAATCATAAACAGCAGCTGCTCGATGCCCGTAATCGCCGGGCGCAAAACCTAGGCGATGGCGCACTGCGGATGCTTGAGAGTATCAAAAAACGCACCCAAAGCACTGGCGTCACTGGATTTGCCGAGGAAGAAGCGCTCAATACTTACTTTGCGTCAGATGGTCTGGTACAAAAAGTACGGAGCATTGCCAAAGACTTACAACAGATGGGGTTTAGCGTCAAAGCAGACGATATCGACGCACGCCTCAAAGCCATTCAGGTCGAAAGCTATAAGAGCCTCAAAGACAAGTCGGATCTGTTTGAAGACGGTGGGCAGATCATCAAGCTTGGCCGTCATCGCTTTTCGGTCAACACTCAGCCGCTGGACTTAACGCTGCTCAGTCGTCAGCAGTCCGATGGTACGCGCGTGCTCAATTTGCATCTGACGGGTACCGACTATTATGAAGTGCTCGATAATGCAGAATTAAATGCGCTGCGCCCGTACTGGGACATGAGTATCGCCTCTGAGTCTGATACGGTGTACCGCGCTGAATACTTGGCCTATCGCATCATCGAGAGCGCGAAAAACAATCAAGACGGCCTGACTCAGGCGCGTCTGTATCAGGCTTATGACGACACGGTGAGTATGGCCAATGCGGCTCATACGATAGATAGCAGCGGCGAGATTACTACCAGCAGTCCACTGGCCACATTGGTCAAAGCTTATGCCACGCCGCGCTATCAGCTTGGGTTTGACAAAGGCATTCATGATCATGACGCCACATTGCTATTGCTCCAAATCCTGCCCACGCTACGCGATGCCGGTTTACTTATTTATACGCCGCAAGTGCGCGCGCTGGCGCAGCTGTTTTATTGGCAACTGTCCCTTGTACAAGCGCTTGGCCTAGAAGCTCTGCGACCCTTTGGCTATGACACTTGGCTAAATGAAAACGTACTGATACAAGTCGGCAGCTGGCTCGATAGAGCAGTAACTGCCGAGCAGCTGCGGCGTAGCCTTGGCAGCGATCGGGCGCAGGCGCTATTAATTGCTGATATGACCATGCTCATGCGCGAGTTTGTTACGGCTTATGATGGCAGCCATACAGGCCGTAATAGTCATCATACTAGCAATAGCAATGACGCCACTATCTTTCAACACCAGTACGTACAGCAAGCCTGCGAATACTTGGTCAATGTCATGGGGCAGGCTGGCACTGATGCAAGTGGGATGCTCGCCAGTGGTCTAGATAGTGATACTGTCGATCACAAGCTATCATTATCATGGCAAACCAGCCAACAAGCACAAGCGCTGTGTGATCAGCTGCGCCAAGCATTGGATGCTAACCCAAGCGGCGGGCAAGCTACTCAAAGCATGACGCAGCTGCAGTCCTCTATTGGCAAGCTGACCTTGCAGCCCAAATCTGCCTATGAGCTACTAGCCACTTGGTTTTATGCTTTGCTAGATAGCATAGCTACAGATCAGACTACAGATGGTAGCAGTGCTGATGATGGTGATGCGCCTAGCGAAGATGTGCGCACTAAGCGAGCAGAAGAGGAAGCGCAGCGTCAGCAGCAGGTGGAGATTGGTCGCCATTATGTACCTGAAGCGATTGCTATCATGCTCACCCAGTTAGATGACCCCATGCGCGTATCTTTATTGCAGCGCTTGGGTGCGTCGGGCGTCAGCGTTGATGCCAGGGCGTCGGAGCAGGCCTCGGCATCGACCTTATCCTTTATAGCATCCTCGTCTTTATCCAATGGCAAACACCCGCTAAATCAAGTACAAAGCTTTGCACGTAGTACAAGTAAGGTGGCGCTTGAGATACAGGTGGGCAGCTTATTGGGCGAGCATCAGCGTATTCATCAGCAGACCCTCACCTTTGCGGTCGATGATTTTTTAAGCCGCTTGCATCATCACGACAGCCAAGTGATTCCGGCCTATCGGCGCTATCTGGCGATGCGTACTGAGATATTGCATGAGGCAAAAGACGAGCTGCGGCTAAATGAGTTTATGCCGCGTCCGCTATCATCCTTTGTGCGTAACCGCCTGATTAATGAGAGCTATCTGCCATTGATCGGTGACAATCTTGCCAAGCAAATGGGTACCGTCGGTGAGGACAAGCGTACCGACCTGATGGGTATCCTTATGATGATATCACCGCCAGGGTACGGCAAAACCACCTTGATGGAGTATGTGGCGAGTCGCTTAGGGCTTATTTTTATGAAGATAAACTGCCCCTCGCTCGGTCATGATGTCACCTCCCTCGACCCCGAAAAAGCGCCCAACGCCACCGCACGCGAGGAGCTAAACAAGATCAACCTTGCCTTTGAAATGGGCAGCAACGTCATGCTCTATCTGGATGACATCCAGCATACGCACGCCGAGTTTTTACAAAAATTCATCTCACTGGGTGATGGCACGCGGCGCATCGATGGCGTTTGGCAAGGCAAGACCAAAACCTATGACATGCGCGGCAAAAAGTTCTGTGTGGTCATGGCGGGTAACCCCTATACCGAAAGCGGCGAAGCCTTTAAAGTCCCTGATATGCTCGCCAACCGCGCCGATATCTATAATCTTGGCGATATCATGAGCGGTATGGAGGAGGTGTTTGCGCTCAGTTATATCGAAAACGCCTTGACCTCAAACAAGGTACTCGCGCCCCTTGCCAACCGCGATTTAAGCGATGTGCATCGACTGATCAAAATGGCAAAGGCCGACAATGCAAACCTCGCGCAAGCCCAAGCTAGCGAGCTAAGCTATCCGTATAGCACCTCAGAAGTTAATGAAATTGTTGCTGTCTTGCGCCATATGTTTGCCGTGCAAGCAGTCATCCTTGATGTCAATCAGGCCTACATCGCCTCTGCCTCACAAGATGATAAATACCGCACCGAGCCGATATTTAAGCTGCAAGGCAGTTATCGCAATATGAATAAGATGACCGAAAAGCTGTCAGCCGTCATGAATCAAGCAGAGCTGGATCAGCTAATCGATGATCACTATTTGGGCGAGTCGCAGCTACTTACCCAAGGCGCAGAGAGCAACTTGCTTAAGCTTGGTGAGATGCGTGGCGTGCTGACAGAGGATGAAAAGGCACGCTGGGCGCAAATCAAAACCGACTTTTTGCGCAACAAAGCCATGGGCGGCGAGGATGGCGATATCGGCGCACGTATCGTCGCGCAGTTGGTCGATCTTGCTAGCGGCTTTCATGCCATTAGCAGTCAGTTTGAGAGCTATGTAACAAAAAATGATCCTGAGCAGCTGGCGCGTTTAAACGAGTCAGCTGAGCAAATCAAACGAGAGGCTCAGCTTGAGTCACAAAAAATCCTTGCCGATAGCTTTATTAACAATGCTAAAGTCGTCAGCGATAGTATCGATAATGGCTTTGAGAAAAGTATGAACCAGCTAACACAGCTCTACAAGCACGACCATAAAGCCGAAGGCGAGTACCTCAAACAAAACCAAGAGATGCAAAAACAGCTGATGGTACAACTGGTGGGCGCGCTCGAGCAACTGGCACAGCAGATGGCTCAGAGTCTATCGAGCCGTGCTGACGATCAAGCATCGACCACCGATGTCACAGAGCAGGCCGCGCTGATAGCACACGCTCTAAAAGATGCACTTGCACCGCTAACGATGCGTATGGATAAGAAGCTGGCGATTGACAGCAGCACCGATCAATCAGGCAAACTGATCGTCAATAGCCTAAATAGGCTGAACAAAATATTTGATGATTATGAGTAATCGGTAAGGGTCATCATGGCACATAAAAAACAAAACCTACCACAAAAAACCTGCCCGGTTTGCCAACGCCCTTTTACCTGGCGCAAGAAATGGGAAAAGGATTGGGACAATGTAATTTATTGTTCTGAGCGGTGTCAGCGGAGGAAGGGTAAGTAGTAATAATCTTGAATCATAATGAGCTTAATTCTGATAACATGATATCATTTAAGGTTACATATTTTTAAGTGAGCGCTTGATGAAAAAAATGAATTTTATTGACCTATTCGCAGGTGCTGGCGGGTTGTCAGAAGGTTTTGTAAAAGCAGGGTTTGAGCCAATTGCTCATGTTGAAATGGATGCTCATGCCTGCAAAACACTTGAAACTAGAAATTACTATTACTCCTTGAAAAAAGCTAACAAATTACAGGTATATTACGACTACCTACTAGGCAATATTTCGCACAAAGATTTATCAGAAAGTGTATTGAATAGACTTGATAATGTCATTAATGCTTCAATTGGTGAGGACAATACAAGCATCTTCAATCGTATTGATGAATTAACTAAAGGTAGAGAAGTCGATTTAATCATTGGTGGCCCGCCTTGCCAAGCCTATTCTGTAGTCGGTAGGCATCGTATTAATAAGCTAGAAGCAGACGATCCAAGAAACTTACTTTATCGACAGTACGCTCGTTTCCTCAAGAAGTACAATCCTAAAGTATTTGTTTTCGAAAATGTTTTAGGAATATTAAGCGCAGAAGAAGGTAGGTATTTTAATAATATTAAAGTATATTTTAGGACATTAGGTTACGAGCTAGAGTCCAGAGTATTAAATACATCTGACTATGGTGTACTTCAGAACCGTAAGCGTGTAATTATTATTGGTTGGAAGAAGGGTAGTGATTTTTCTTATCCTGAACTTATAGCAGAATCAAACCCATATACTGTAGCCGATATCTTAGAAGATTTAGCGTATCTCAAGCCGGGCGATCAAAATAATATTACTAACTACGCTAGTGATACTAACGAATACCTTGAAAAATCAGCCATTCGTAATGGTGCGGATTTCGTTACTCAGCATGTGGCAAGAACACATAATGATAGAGATTTAGAAATTTATAAAATAGCTATTGATAAGTGGTTAAATGGTAAAGAGCGACTTAAATACGGTGATTTACCAGAACGGTTAAAAACACACAAAAACCAAAATTCATTTGTCGATCGTTTCAAAGTAGTTGATATAAATAGTTATAGTCATACTGTACTTGCGCATATCGCCAAAGATGGTCATTACTATATATATCCTAGTACAGAGCAAGTCCGATCACTCTCAGTAAGGGAAGCAGCTCGTATTCAGTCTTTTCCTGATGATTATTATTTTGAAGGTGGTAGAAGTGCTGCTTTTAAGCAGATTGGTAATGCTGTGCCGCCATTAATGGCTCTAAAAATAGCTGAAGAAATAAAGAGGGTTCTATGACTGCAAGTAGTATTAAGCCTGAAGACAAAACAGAAAAGCTCAAATTACAATTTGATCCCAATACAATTGAGCATTTAGGTATTTCATTATATTCAAAGCTTCCTAGTGTATTATCAGAGTTAATATCCAACTCTTGGGATGCAGACGCAGAAAATGTTTCCATTGATTTTATTGCAAATGATGATAGTAAAGAAATTATTTACTGTGATGATGGCAATGGTATGACTTTCGATGAGCTAAAAAATAAATATTTAGTTATTGGACGTAATAGAAGAAAGAAGGAAGACGCACAGAAAAGCGAGTTCAAAGATAGACCTGTTATTGGTAAAAAAGGGTTAGGGAAGCTATCAGTATTTGGTATTTGCAACGTTGTAGAAGTACGCTCTATACGAGATAATTTGAAAAATGAATTTCACATGGATCTGGATCAGATTAGACAGTGTACGAATGGTGACTATGAACCCGAAATTTTATCTTTAAATGAAGCGACTGAAGAAAAAAGTGGAACGATCATAACTCTTAAAGACATTAGAAGAAAATCTGATTTTGACTTGGAAGATATAGCTTTAAGCTTATCAAAGAAATTTCAGATTTTCCATGAGATGGCTGTAACATTATCTAAAAACTCTAATGATGATAGCTCTGTAGAAATCAATAATGAACTCAAGTTCCAAAGTTTTCAAAAAGAGTTTGAGTGGAGCTTCCCAGATGAGAAATATGATAAGGATTATGCTCAATGGAAAAATGTATCTGGGCATATATTTACTTTCGAAACCCCAGTTAAAGATCCTGACATGCGTGGTATTTATCTAACATCTCGAGGCAAAATCGTAAATTCAGCAGAATTCTATGGCGCTCGTGATAATGACCAATTTCATAGTTATATTAGTGGATATTTAGACGTCAGTTTCATTGACGACTTTGACGAAGATGTTATCTCCACAGATAGACTTTCACTAAACTGGGAAAACGAAGAAACACGAGCATTACAAGATTACTTGCATAAAATTATAAAAAAAATTGGTAACGAATGGCGTAGTAAAAGAGCTGAAAAGAAAAAAGCTACTTTAAAAGCACATAATAGTATTGATATCGATGAGTGGCAGGACAAGTTACCTACTTACGAGAGAGAGTTAAGTAATAAAATTATCAATCCTATTCTTGAGAATTCTGATATATCTACTGATGAGAGTGAGCAAATTGTCACAGGTGTAATGGGACAGTTCGAGAACGAAACTTTTAAACAATATGCGTCCCACATAGCTGATATATCTCAACCTGAAGAGATGCATAAATTTTTACAGTTAATGGATGAATGGAAGTCTATCGAAGCAAAAGAGATTCAAGGACTAGCTTATGCGCGAGTTGAAGTGATTAAGCAGTTTGAAGAGTATCTAGATACTGATACTAAAGAGGTTCCTACGCTACATACCTTTCTTAAGAAGTTTTCATGGCTTTTAGATCCTAGAATCCTTGAGTTTAGAGATGAAGTTAGATACTCAACGCTATTGAAAGAAAGCTATCCAGATGAGGAGTTGGAGGAAAAAGATAGAAGAATTGATTTTCTATGCTCTAGTGCATTAGGTGAAATACTTTATGTAATAGAGATTAAAAGAAGTAACTATAAAGTTGACCTGAAAGCCTTAGATCAAGCATATGAATATGGTGCATTTTTAACTGAAAAATTTGCTTCTATCAGTGGATTTAGTAAAGTTGTATGTTTTGTGGTTGGAGGTGAAAAGAGTGGTGAGAGAATATTCAGAAGAAAAGAGAATACTTATTTTCAATCTGGTGAAGTATTTGTTAAAACATATACTGAGCTATTGGAGCAGTCAAAAGAATATCATAAGGAGTTTCTAGAGGCATATGATAGACATCAAAATTGATATTTATAATCCTATAAAAATAAGGCTTAGAGAATTAGAACTCTAAGCCTTATTTTCTTACAAATTCGGATTTAACCACTTCTCAGCCGTCTTTATGTCCCAGTCTTTCCGCTTGGCATAATCCTCTAACTGATCTCGGCCGATTTTACCGACATTGAAGTACTCACTCTCAGGATGCGAATAATAAAAGCCACTGACCGAAGATGCTGGCCACATTGCAAAGCTTTCCGTCAGTCTTGTACCGATAGCGTCCACTGTACCAAGCCAATCAAACAATTTGCTTTTTTCGGTATGCTCAGGGCAAGCCGGATAGCCAGGCGCTGGGCGGATGCCAACGTATTTTTCTTTAATCAGCTCATCATTGGTGAGGGTCTCATCAGCTTGATAGCCCCAGTAGTCTTTACGGATGCGCTCATGCAAATGCTCGGCAAAGGCTTCGGCTAAGCGGTCAGATAGTGCTTGTACCATAATGGCGTTATAATCGTCGCCTGCCGCTTTGTATTGCTCAGCGAGGTCTTCGGTGCCAACGATCGACACCGTAAAGCCGCCGATATAATCGTCAGAGTCCTCTAACGGCGATATAAAGTCGGCGAGGCTAAAGTTTGGCTTGCCGCTCGCTTTATCAGACTGCTGGCGCAGATGCTCAAAGGTATGCGTAGGTTGGCCACCATCTGTAGGCGATTTGTCATAAACGCTAATCGTATCTGCGCCAGTGCGTTTGGCTGGAGCAATTTTAAACACCCCTTTAGCGATAATTAACTTTTCATCGATCATTTTTTGCATTAGGTTCTTGGCGTTATCGAACAGGTCACGCGCTGCTTCACCAACGACCTCATCTTGCAAGATTTTTGGATACTTACCTGCCAGACCCCAAGAGATAAAGAACGGCGTCCAGTCGATATAAGGGAGCAGCTTATCGATAGGGTAGTCGTCCAATATCACCTGACCGAGCTGATTCGGTACAGGCGGTGTATAGTTGTCCCAATCGTATTGAAAACCACCCTCAACTGATTCAGCATAAGTCAGCTTCGCCGCTTTGGGTTGACGCTTCGCGAGACGCTCGCGCACTTTGATATACTCTTCGCGGGTCTCATCGATGAGACTTTGACGGTGCTCTTTCGACAGCAGCTTGGTCACCACGCCGACCGAGCGCGAGGCGTCCGCCACATAAATGACCGCATCGTTTTGATACTGCGGTTCGACTTTTACCGCGGTATGCGCTTTAGATGTGGTGGCACCGCCGATCATCAGTGGCAGGGTCATGCCGCGCTCTTGCATTTGCTTGGCGACATAGACCATCTCATCGAGGCTCGGGGTAATCAGTCCTGATAGACCGATGATATCGACTTTCTCGCTAATAGCGGTATCGAGAATCGTCTCGCATGGCACCATCACGCCCAGATCAAGGATGTCGTAGCCGTTACAGCCGAGGACCACGCCGACGATGTTTTTGCCGATATCATGGACGTCGCCCTTGACCGTTGCCATAAGAACTTTACCTTTGACTTCGCCCTCGACTTTTTCTGCTTCGATATACGGGTTGAGCCAAGCGACCGATTGTTTCATGACGCGCGCCGACTTGACCACTTGCGGCAAAAACATTTTACCCGAGCCAAATAAATCACCGACGATATTCATGCCATCCATCAAAGGCCCTTCGATAACGTCGAGCGGTTTGGGGTATTTCTCCCATGCTTCTTTGGTATCGGCTTCGATAAAGGTGGTGATACCTTTGACCAGTGCATGGGCAATGCGCTCTTCTACCGTGCCCTCGCGCCAGCTCATATCGACGGTGCTGTCTTTTTTCTTGCCACCATCTTGATAGCTCTCAGCGATAGTCATCAAGCGTTCGGTGGCATCTTGACCACTCTCGCCTTGATTGCGATTGAGCATCACATCCTCAATCGCCTCGCGTGCCTCGACAGGGATGTCGTCATAGACTTCAAGCATCGACGGGTTGACGATACCCATGGTCAAGCCGTTTTTGATCGCATGATAGAGGAATACTGAGTTAATCGCTTCACGAATGGGGTTACCACGGAAACTAAACGACACGTTTGACACGCCGCCTGACACCATAGCATTAGGCAGGTTGTCCGTGATCCATTTCGTCGCATTAATAAAGTCAGCGCCGTAGTTATTGTGCTCGGCGATACCGGTTGCGACCGCAAAGATATTGGGGTCAAAGATGATGTCCTCAGACGGGAAGCCAACTTCATTTACCAACACGTCATAGCTACGCTGACAGATCTCGATTTTGCGCTCATAAGTATCCGCTTGACCGTCCTCATCGAAGGCCATGACGATGACTGCTGCACCATAACGCATACACAGCTTGGCATGCTTGATAAACTCATCGTAGCCTTCTTTTAAGGAGATGGAGTTGACGACCGATTTGCCCTGAATACGTTTAAGCCCTTCTTCGATGATGTCCCATTTTGACGAGTCTATCATCAGCGGCACACGGCTGATATCTGGCTCACCTGAGACCAAATTGACAAAATGAATCATCGCCTGCTTGGAGTCGAGCATGCCCTCGTCCATGTTGATATCGACAATTTGCGCGCCACCTTCGACCTGATCGCGCGCGACATCTAACGCTTCGGTATAAGCTTCGGTTTTGATCAAGCGCAAAAACTTCTTCGAGCCTGTGACGTTGGTACGCTCACCAACGTTGACAAACAGACTGTCGGCGGTGATGTTGAACGGCTCAAGCCCAGACAGACGACAAGCAGGGGCAATCTCTGGTATCACGCGCGGCGGATAGTTCGCCACCATATCTGCAATGTGGCGGATATGCTCAGGAGTAGTACCACAGCAGCCGCCGACGATATTTAGGATACCCGCTTTGGCAAAGCCTTCTAGCAGCGCAGCGGTTTCTTCAGCGGTCTCATCATATTCACCAAACTCATTGGGCAGACCCGCATTAGGGTGGGCTGAGACATAAGTGTCAGCGATGTTTGAGAGCGTCTGAATATGCGGGCGCAGCGCATCAGCACCGAGCGCGCAGTTAAAGCCAACTGATAAAGGCTTGGCGTGACGGATAGAGTTATAAAACGCTTCCGCCGTTTGCCCCGATAGCGTGCGACCTGAAGCATCGGTGATGGTGCCTGAGATCATAATCGGCAGCTCAAAGCCGATATCATCAAATACGCCGGTGATGGCAAATATCGCCGCTTTGGCGTTTAGGGTGTCAAAGATGGTCTCAATCAATAGAATATCGACGCCGCCTTCGATCAGTGCCAGTGTCGCCTCGCGGTAATTGAGCACCAATTCATCAAAGGTGATATTGCGAAAGGCAGGGTCGTTGACATCAGGAGAGATCGAACAGGTGCGTGAGGTAGGGCCGATGACCCCAGCGACAAAGCGCGGCTTGTTAGGAGTTTTTGCGGTAAATTCGTCAGCTGCCGCCCGTGCTATTTGCGCTGCGGTCTTGTTCAGCTCTGGCACCAGATATTCCATATCGTAGTCAGACATCGATAGCCGCGTACCATTAAAGCTATTGGTCTCGATAATATCAGCGCCAGCGGCTAGGTGGTCATGATGGATATCGGTAATCATCTGCGGCTGCGTGAGCACGAGCAGATCATTATTGCCGCGCACGTCTTGCTCGATATCAGCGAAGCGCTCACCGCGATAGTCGGCTTCCTCGAGCTTATATGTCTGAATCTGTGTTCCCATCGCCCCATCAAGCATCAAAATACGCGACTGCATTTGCTCAGTGATACGCACGCGCGCGGTGAGCTGCTGCTCTTTATAAGGAAAGACGGCAGGTGGCGTTAGGACAAAGCCGTCGTTCGCTGACGGTGCTGAGTGATCGGTTTGCGAAGAAGCCTGAGAGGTTGGTTGTTGAGTCGTCGGCTGTTGAGTCATAGGAGCGCTGCTTATTTCGTCAATATTTTAAAAAAGGAGAGGGCAAAAAGGTGTCAGTACATAACGCGTATATAACTACCGGTTATTACCACAAAATAGAATAGGCAAATCCGCATTATTTTAGCATGAAAAATCTATCGCACACGGGCAGGCCGATATTCCTTTGTGTCATATGATAATAAAGCGTTCAAGCATGAGTGATCAAACGCTGCACAAAAATCACGCCTTTATAATACTTATCAGCTGAGCGGTGATGTTTGAGTTGATAGCAGTTTAGGCCATTTGATAAGGCGGCACAAATGAATATCATTTCGCTTAAAGATTACATAAAGCTTTGATTTTGACCATGGAAACTTAAAGACCTGCCCAAAAAACTGACAAAACTTACATCCATCGCACAAAAAATAGCGTAAATATGGATAGATGAATGATTGCCATATGTTAATTTGTATACATAAGGATTTGCATTTTATAAGTAATACTAACAAGCCTTTTGGCAATGTGGTTTATCAAAATGCGGTTTGTCAAACAGTTGTCATATCAGTAGGTATCGTAAAGAGTGGATAAACAAAGTAGCGTGTTGTGTTATCCAATAGGTATTGTGCAGCACACCGTCATTTTCATTTATTGCTATACATTCATTGATATATAAGTATCTGACGTTGGTAATATCAATAAAGGGTAGTGGCTTATGGATTAGCAGGCCTTATGAGTAAATCACCAATCTGACAAAATTCATAATCAAGGATGTTTATATGAAATTCTCTAAAATCGCTACGATAGGTACATTGGCCGTTTCAATCGCTGGTCTTAGTGCCTGTAATAACATGATGCCGACCAAAAGCGCGCAAATGAAAGCGCCGATGCACAGCCAATCTATGAAAAAAATGAACGTCGTACAAATCGCACAAAGCAATTCTGATTTTTCATTATTGGTAGAAGCGGTCGTAGCAGCAGATTTGGCCGGTGCTTTATCTAACCCCAATGCTCACTATACGGTATTTGCGCCAACCAATGCCGCCTTTACGCAGGCATTAAAAGAAACTGGCATGACAAAAGAGCAGTTATTTGCCAACAAGCCATTACTGACCAAAATTTTAGGATATCACGTAATCAATGGCAATATGGCCATGTACGCCAAAGATGTCAAACCAGGCAATGTCATGACTGTGAGTAAGGATACGCTGATGGTGACGCCAAAAGGGCAGCTGATGGATGAAATGGGTCGTACCACCAATATCATCAAAACCGATATTCCGGCGAGCAATGGGGTGATACATGTGGTGGATCGTGTGTTGATGCCCAAATAACCATAAACATTGATAGCCGTCACGACCATGTGCGCTGTGCTTATACGCGACAAACGTTATCAGCGCAGTGGTGGTCTGGACTTTCGCATTCCGCCCAATCCTATTATGCAGCTTATATTTATCCAGTTTTTATTGAGACTGCTTTTAATAAAACTGCTATTTATAAAGCTACTATTAATCAAATAACCAAAACTCTACCCGTTAAATAAAGGAAGCATCATGTTAAAAAGGAATCTATTATCTATCGCTGTCGTTACCGCCGCAGTATCACTGGCTGCTTGTAATGATACTGAAACTGTGACCGAGCCGGTGGTCGAGCCTGACACCACTACAGAAACAACAGACACCATGAGCGAGCCTGTAGAGATGACAGAGCCAATGGCTGATACTGAGCCGATGGCCGAAACGGACGCTATGGGTGAGATGGCCGCGACGCAAACCATCGGAGAGATGGCTGCCAGCAATGAAAACCTGACAGTCTTGACCGCAGCGCTGCAAGCGGCTGGGCTCGACTCTATGCTAATGGCTGAGGATAAGTACACTGTATTTGCACCGACAGATGAGGCATTTGGAGCGTTGCTGACCAAGCTGGGCATCACAAAAGAGGAGCTACTGGCGGATCAAGAAACACTCAAAAGTGTACTGCCATACCATGTGGTTCCAACGGTCGTAAAAGCCGCTGATATCCCGTATGGTACAGACATCGAAACCGCCAATGGTGCGACGATTTCTATCAGTGAAGCCAATGTTATCACTGATGAAAATGGCAATACGGCCAATATCGTCGGCACGGATATGATGGCGACTAATGGGGTCGTACATGTGATTGATACCGTTTTATTGCCCAAGTAATCGCAGCGTTATATCATTTTTAAGTGTATTAAAGGCGGCTTTTTAAGTAGCTGTCAGCTCTTTTAGCCTAGAGCATTTTTATGGATAAGTATTAAAGATAATGCAGCCAAATAACGGCTAAAAAAACCCGAGACACTGATCTCGGGTTTTTTTATTGTTAAGACTCAATACAATCGAGCGATTATTTAGGCTCTTTATGTAATGGGTCCGCATTCACTCTTTGTTGCCCTTTTAGATGACGCTCTTCCCAATAAGTGGCGTTTTTGATGCCAAATTTCTTAGGATCAAAGGTAAACCTATTAGAAGTAGTACCGCCGCCTGCTTTAAGCTGGGCTTCATAGTCTCGCAAAATATCGATAGCAGGACGTGCCACAAAGAAGATAACGATGATGCCAACGATGTTGAGCCATGCCATAAGACCAACACCAACATCGCCGAGACCCCAGATGTAGCCTGAGCTGTTGAGCGCGCCGTAAGCTACCATAAACATGATAACGAGCTTCACAATAAACTGACCTGTCTTACTCGCACCTTTACCCATTGAGCGGGTCAGGTATGAGATATTGACTTCCGCGATATAGTAGTACGCCAAGATAGTGGTGAAGGCAAAGAAGAATACCGCGACAGCAATAAAGGTGTCACCAAAGTTGCCGTAGACAGACTCCATCGCCATTTGGGTGAATGATGGAGAGTTGATCTCAACATCAGCGGCGACGTTTTGGACGATAAACTGCCCTTCAGCCAGCTCGCCTTGGATGTTGTACATGCCAGTTGATAAGATCATAAAAGCAGTGGCAGAACAAACAAGCAAGGTATCTACATAGACTGAAAACGCTTGTACCAAACCTTGCTGAGCTGGGTGATCGACCGCAGCGGCAGAGGCGGCGTGAGGACCTGTACCTTGACCTGCTTCGTTTGAGTAAATACCACGTTTTACGCCCCAACCAATGGCAGCACCGAAGCCTGCTTGAGCAGTAAAGGCATCACCAATGATTGTGCCAAATACTTGCGGGATCATGCTAAAATTGGTAAACATGATAAGTAGAGCTAGGATAATGTAGCCTAGCGCCATAAATGGTACCGCATACTCAGTAAAGGTTGCGATACGCTTGATACCACCAAAGATGATAAAGCCTAAAACCACCAAAATGATAGCAAGAGCGATCAGACGTGTGGTACCCGTCTCTATACCAGCTAGGGTCATCGCCGAGCCTTCACCTGCGACCTGCGCGACAGCGTTGATGACACCGTTGGCCTGTACGCCAGGTAAGAACACACCACAAGCGACGATAGAGGCTATGGCGAATAAGATACCATACCATTTTTGGCCAAGGGCACGTTCGAAGTAATATGCAGGGCCACCGCGATATTCGCCAGTAACGACGTCGCGCTCTTTATAGATTTGACCCAAAGTCGATTCGACATACGCGGTAGATGCGCCCAAAAATGCCACGATCCACATCCAAAATACTGCACCTGGGCCACCGAAGCCGATCGCGGCTGCCACCCCAGCGATGTTACCCATACCAACGCGGCCTGCGAGTGAGACGGCAAGTGCCTGAAATGATGAGATACCATCATTATCAGGCTTACCCTTAAACAATAGTCTTAACATCTCGCCGAATAAACGCACTTGCACAAAGCGCGTCATTATAGAATAAAAAAGCCCGGCGCCTAGGCATAAATATACCAGCGCTGGGCTCCAAATAATTCCATTTGCTAAACTGACTAAACCTTCCATATCATGTATTCCTAGTACTGTCTTAAAGTGGCGCTGTATGCTAGGCGTAAACTAACTGGTTAACTTACTTATTCAAGTTAAGCAGTTAAATTATCAGCATCGACTTACCTGTGCTAGCGCAGTCTCATACGTTGTGTCACCACTAAGAATGGACTGTAGTTGTCTGTATTTGTCCGTAGGGCTGATCAGCAAATCATTCTACTGCTCGCCGCTATCTGTATCACATCAGTCACGGCTCCGATTTATTGCTGTCTGAGCATAAGGCACGGCATAAATGACCAAGCGCTCAGATACGTTATAAGTAGACCCACAAACAAAACAGGCGGTTATATAATTAAATAGCCATCAAACTGATAGCGGGACTTGCTATGAGCAGCACGGTGCAATGACAGGGTATTGGACCAATAACAAACAAATCTGTTTAGTAAGTATTACGCAGTTTGTCAACGTTTTCATCAAGCTATCGATGGGCTGCTAATACTAAACGAACCATATGTCCACTACCAAATGTATTCAAACCGTACGGCTACGTAACTGCAATTTGCCATATTTTTCTATTAATTACTAGAATTTTCTTTATATATAAGCGTATATATTCATATTTAAGAAGGCTGCTTTTTCTAGAGTGGCAAGGGAGTAGACCTATGTTTGTGTTTATCCTAGCAGAAGCTTTTTGTTAAAAAACGATACAGGCGTCTGCTTACCGGCGGCATCGCGGTTGTGTTTTGGTAACGATGAATTGTAAAAGCAGTACGATAGCGCCATTATTACTACCATATCTTATAAGCTATAATGATAAAAATAGACGCGGAATAGACGTGAACAGCTAGCGCAAAAAATGAAATTAGGAGAGAAATGATGACACGTAAATCTATAGTAAAATCCATGCTGATAGCAGCGGTAATAGCGACGTCTAGTGCCGGCCTCAGCGGCTGTGGCTATAATAATTTGCAAGCGCAAGACGAGCAGGTGACTGCATCGTGGTCAGAGGTGGTCAACCAGTATCAGCGCCGCGCAGATTTGGTGCCAAACTTAGTCAAAGTGGTACAGCAGTATGCTGAGCAAGAGCAAGAGGTGTTTACTCAAGTGGCCGAAGCGCGCGCGCGTGCCGGCAGCATTACCGTTACGCCAGAGGTGCTAAACGACCCAGAAGCGATGGAGCGTTATGCCGCCGCCCAAGATCAGATGACAGGGGCGCTGTCGCGTTTGATGGCAGTGTCTGAGCGCTATCCTGAGCTCAAGTCAGATGCGTTGTTTCAAGATTTACAAGCGCAGCTAGAAGGCACAGAAAACCGTATCGCCGTCGCGCGCAACCGTTATATCCAAGAAGTGCAGGGTTATAACACCACCGTGCGTCAGTTCCCGACCAATATCACTGCCAAAGTATTTGGAATGGATACTAAGCCAAACTTTAGCGTGACCGACGAAGAGGCTATTTCGACTGCGCCAAGCGTCGATTTTGGTGACTCGGCGAACACGAGCGCTGAGTAGCGTCTAAGTCGCCATAAAATAAAGCGGTGTTGACCGCTTTATTTGTTTTAGGGGTTGTGGCACTGGTGTTTATGACCCAGAACTTTACGAGCCTAAATTTTAGTGTTTTATAATTTTACAATAAGTACAGCGGTCACTTAAGGTGGTATAGATTAGATGAATCATTCAAAAGCAATCTTATCAGTATTACTATTTACACTGAGTCTGGGCGGTGCACCGATGCTGCACGCCGCGCCCAACGACGCTGCTGATAGTGCGGTCGCTGTAGATAATGGCTCAAACGTGCAGAGCCGCAGTGTCGAAGAATTGGTAGCAATTGCCAAAGCAGGCGAATCCAATGAAGCCATTAATGAGGCAGTATTGGGGAATGAGGCGATCAACGAAACCATTCTTAGCAATGACAGTCAAGATAGCAATGACGCCATCAATTCTAATGCAGCGCAAACAACTGCTGCGCCGATACAATCAAGCGCCAAAAGCGTCGATGCTGACAAACTGATCCTAAATTCGCCTGTGGTGGATCAAGCCAATATCTTAAATCCGCAAGAAAAACAGCGCTTAGAGGCGCAGCTTAAGAGCATCTATCAGCAAGGTCTGGCGCAGGCGGCGGTTGTGATTGTACCGACGACCAACGGGCTGCCGATATTTGACTATGCGTTACAAGTGGCAGAAAAATGGCAGCTGGGCGACCAAGATATCGATGATGGTTTGCTGATGGTTGTCGCGGTCAATGACCGCAATATGTATATTTTGACCGGTTATGGGCTTGAGGGCGTGTTGCCTGATGCTGCGGTCAATCGCATCATTCGAGAAGACATCACCCCTTTGTTTAAACAAAACAATTATGGTGCTGGTATATTGGCAGGGGTTGACGCGCTAAAGACACGCCTGAGCGCTGATCCTGAGGTGCTGGCGCGTGCCGATGCTCAAGCAGCAGAGCGTAGTGCGCAGCAGGGAGGTGACGAGGTACCATCGCCGATCTTTTTGTTTATCATGGCGATGATTTTCGGTGGTTTTATCACCAACATATTTGGCCGTGTGTTTGGCTCTATCCTGACGGCTGGCGGCTTTTTTGCAGGCTCACTGGCGCTGGGTGGCGGATTTTTTATGACCGTCATTATGGCGATATTTTTGTGGATGTTCCTTATCTCACGTGGCTCAGGCGGTGGCAGGGGTGGCCGCGGCGGCGGTGGCGGCATGATTTTCTTACCGGGCATGGGCGGTGGTAGTGGCGGCAGCTTCGGTGGTGGTGGTTTTGGTGGCGGCGGCTTCGGCGGCGGCGGTGGTGGTTTTGGTGGCGGCGGTGCCGGTGGCTCTTGGTAGCCTTATACAATGAAAAAAACAATCGTGAGCAACGATGTATTTGAGGAAGTAATATAATGGCAGAAAACAATACTGCACATCCCAGCTTTGCCCGCTGGTGGCGCCAAGTCTTGTTTGTGCCTTTGATGCACAGCAAGTGGCTGACAGCGGCTGCCAAAGCGCGCTTGACAGCAAAAGTAACCAGCGCGGAGCGTGGTCATCGCGGCGAGGTATTTTTGATTATCGAAAACCACCTTCCTATTCAGCAGGCTTATCATATAGGCTGCCGTGAGCGCGCCATTGATTTGTTTAGTGAGTACCGCGTTTGGGATACCGAAGAAAACACAGGCGTGCTGGTCTATGTCAATATCTGTGAGCACAGTTTAGAGATTGTGGCAGATCGCGGCATCAGCGCCCATGTCAGCCCGACAGTGTGGCGCGCCATGTGTGACAAAGCTGTCGCTGGTATTGCCAACCAAAAAACAGAAGAAAGCTTGCTTGAGCTATTAGATGAAGTGGGGCAGGTGCTGCGGCAGTATTATCATCTCGAGCATGACCCTGCAGGCAACGAGCTGTCTGATACAGTGGTGTATTTGAAGTAAGTTTGCTAGTTTTTACTTGCTAGTTTTTAAAGAAAGCCTGATCAACACGCCCTAAGCATTTTTACTAAATGTTTTCACTTAGGAGCTTTTACTTAGCAGGCTTTTGTTAAATTCTTAAAGCGCTGTGCTGCTCACCTATTCACCTGTAGGGTTTTTGCGTCAATTCAAATATAATATCGTCTGTCCTAAGACAAACCACCCTTACTGAGATATTATGATTGAATTAATAAAAAAACTGCCAAAAGCTGAGCTACATTTGCACATCGAAGGCTCGCTCGAGCCTGAGCTGATGTTTCGATTGGCGCAAAAAAACGACATCCAAATACCTTATAAAGACATAGACGACGTCCGCCGCGCCTATAACTTTACCAACCTGCAAACCTTTTTAGATATCTATTATGCTGGTGCCAATGTCCTTATCACCCAGCAGGACTTTTATGATTTGACGTGGGCCTATATCCTAAAGTGTGTCGAAGACAACGTCATTCATACCGAGATATTTTTTGACCCGCAGACCCATACCGAAAGAGGTGTTGAGTTTGCAACCGTCATTAATGGTATCAAATCAGCGCTGGCAGATGCCAAGGCTGAGTACGGTATCAGCTCTTGTATCATCATGTGTTTTTTACGGCATTTATCGCAAGATGCAGCATTTGAAACTTTAGAGGCGGCCATGGCATTCAAAGATGATATCGTCGGAGTGGGGCTTGACTCATCCGAGCTGGGCAATCCGCCGTCTAAGTTTACAGAAGTGTTTAGACAGGCCAAAGCCGCTGGCTTTAAAGTGGTCGCCCATGCTGGCGAAGAGGCAGATTTTTCTTATATTTATGAGGCGTTAGACGTTTTGCGCAGCGACAGGATCGATCACGGCGTGCAGGCGATACATAGCGCGGCGCTGATGCAGCGCCTAAAAGCGGAGCAAATGCCGCTGACCGTTTGCCCGAATTCAAATATCGAGCTTAAGGTGTTTGAGACCTATCAAGATCACAATATAAAAACGTTGTTAGACTATGGGCTAAATGTCAGCGTTAACTCTGATGACCCTGCGTATTTTAAAGGCTATATCAATCAAAACTTTATCAATCTGGTAGAAAACTTGCCGCTGACAGAAGACGATATTGTCACTTTGGTAAAAAACTCCTTTAGAGCGTCATTCATAGACGATGATCTAAAACGAGCGTATTTGGCACGAGTGGATTTTGCGTTGCAATAAGCACGGCTCACGATGTCAAAAAAGGGGGAACGCTTTATATAACGCGCTCCCCCTTTTTATTGCGTGACTTGATAGCCACGTATCTGATTTATTTGGACTCAACGATATCACTGGCCGCACTTATAAATCAGTAATCGCTTCTATCAGCGGCGGCAGTATCACGCCTGCTTTTTCTGCAAATGTGATATCGACGATGGTGTTTGGTGTGGGATTGGGATTTATCTCCATAACTTGCGCGCCGTTTTGTTTGGCTAACTGTGCCAATCCCGCAGCAGGATAGACGAGGCTTGAGGTACCGATACTGATAAACACCTCGCAATTAGCCGCAGCTTCTTCGGCAGTCTGCCACGCCTGTACAGGTAGCGCTTCGCCAAACCAAACGATATTTGGTCTGATATAACCACCGCAATGCGGACAGGTGAGTAGGGTATTGTCAAAGCTCATATCGAGACGTGTATTAACGCTCATAGTGTCTTGATGGTCGGATGCGGCGCTTGATTGCTCCTGATAGGGCGCATTACACTGACCACAGCGGTTGCGCCACAGATGCCCATGTAGATGAGTCACCGAGCTACCCGCTTGTTCATGCAAGTCATCGACATTTTGGGTGATGAGTGTCACTGTTTGATCGGAGGTTTGCGCATGATACTGCCACTGAGCCAATGCATGATGCGCTGGGTTTGGTGCTTTATCAGCCACCAACTGCCTGCGCCACTGATACCACGACCATACAAGCTTTGGATCACGAATAAAGGCCTCAGGGGTTGCCAAATTCTCGACGCCGTAGTTTTCCCATAACCCTGTTTGCTTATCTCGAAACGTTGGGATGCCGCTTTCTGCAGAAATACCAGCCCCAGTCAAAATGCAAATACGTGATTTCGATTTCAACAGTTGTGCTGCACGCTGTACTTCTGTTATGAGTGCGGGTGTTAATTCTGCTAACATGAGCCAACCCTTATTAATGATGGATATGTTTTCTTATGATAGACGGAATGTGGTGGCTTGTCATACTATTCACTGTGATTGCCGCCTTGTGGCTATTGGCAAAATCACGTGGCGCAAAGACGGACACAGGGCGCGGTGGTAAGCAGTCAAACCAGCTGCCTTCTAATGACGCGCTACAAAAGACAGCCGCGCTGATTGAAAAGACCTTTAGCTATTACCGTGTGACGCGGCGTAGCAATCACCTGCTGGTCACCAAGCACGCCCACAAAGTCGCTATGATAACGATGGATAAAAAAATCCCCGTTGGTGAGCGTCTTTTGGGTGATGTACGGGTGCTCAATTATCATCGTGTGCCAAATGTGGCAATACTAAAAGAGGCTTTGTCATCAGCCTCGTAACAGACCAGCATGCGTTTGCTTTGGTCAATTCTGATTCGCCGCGATGCGCGCATCCCAATATGGCGGCGAGCCATAATAGTCGCTAAGAAAGTCAATAAAGCAGCGCACCTTATGCGGCAGCAATTTTTTGTGCGCGTAGACGGCGTACAGATGAATGGGTTTTGGCTCATATTGCGGCAATATCGGAACAAGTGTGCCTGTGCTTAGCGCCTCACTGGCAATAAAGGTCGGCTGCAACACAAAGCCTGCACCCGCGACGGCGGACGCCACCAGCACGTCACCATTATTACTATAAAAGGTGCTGCTTTGTTTAAAATAGCGTGCCCTTAGGTACTCGTAAATCTCTCCAGTCGCTTCCATATTGATGTAGCTGTAATGCAGGTAGCGATGGTTGTCCAGCTCTGCTAAGGTACTTGGCGTGCCATGCTTTTGTAAATACTCAGGCGACGCGCACAGTACGACACGAATCGGCGCAATCTGTTTTGCCACCAGCGAAGAGCTTTTAAGCTCGCCAATACGTAGCGCAATATCAAAGCCTTCTTCGACAATGTCTACCTTTCTGTCATTTAACTGTAAGTCAATCGTCACATCAGGGTAGCGCTTTTGAAAATCGGTGGTCAGCTTGGCCATGTGCTTGAGTGCAAAGGACACAGGGGCACTGATACGCAACGTACCTTTTGGCTTTTGTTGTAGGCCGTGCAGCTGTGCCGTCATATCATCGATACTCAGCAAAATCTGCTGCGCGTGGACAAAGTATTGACTGCCCGCTTCGGTGACATTGACTTGGCGTGTGGTGCGCTGTAATAGCCGTGTGCCGAGCCTTTCTTCTAACTTAGAGACATATTTACTGACCAGCTGCGGTGACAAATTAAGCGTGTTTGCTGCTTTGCTAAAGCTGCCTTCATTCACGACTGCGACAAAGGCGCGCATTGCATCAATACTGTCCATATTTTCTTCCTTTTATCATCGTCATATATAGTTAACTCTAAATAAAAACGATACAGGACAATAAATTCATTTGATTAAACGCTATTTTCCTTGCTTGCTGTGACTACGTCTCCAGAGGATGCGCAAAATAGCGTTTAATCTCATCGTATCGATTTTATAGTGAACTGACTATATCAGGTGCTTATTTTATAGTTATTATCAATGATGTGTTGTTAATTATTCAATAATGTACGCCTTATTCTTTAAAAGTGTTGATAGTAAAATGAGACCATCTAAACAAGAATCTCATTTTTAATATTCGTATTAAGGTATTGGCTATGCAACATTCATTTTTTAATAAGTTATTGGCAACGCATGCAGGCTATGCCGCCCTCGTACTGCGTGTGCCTGTCGGTTTAATTTTGATGGCGCACGGCGCACAAAAGCTGTTCGGCTGGTTTGGTGGTAATGGCTTGGCAGGTACGGCAGGATGGCTTGCCAGTATCGGTATCGAGCCTGGCTATTTGATGGCGATATTGGCAGGTGGCTCGGAGTTTTTTGGTGGGTTGGCACTCGTCATCGGTCTGCTGACACGTCCTGCGGCACTGGCGACCGCGTTTACGATGCTGGTAGCGATATTCTCAGTCCACATCAGTAATGGCTTATTTATGTCAAACAATGGCTACGAATATGCATTGACCTTAATGGTGGCGACGCTTGCACTGATGATACAAGGCGGCGGTCACTTGAGCGTGGATAAAATGCTCAGTACGCGATAAGCCTAATGTAAATCGCCGCACCCATTATCCATAACACAAGGAGTAGACTTATGAAGTCTGTCAGTCATACCATGACGCAACCTGTCTTTTTTATTCCGCATGGTGGTGGGCCGTGCTTTTTTATGGACTGGCAACCTGCCGACACATGGCAGGGGATGGCCGACTTTTTACGCAGTATTGACAGTCGCTTGCCCGCACCGCCGAAAGCAATTGTCGTTATTAGCGCGCATTGGCAAGATACAAACTTTAGCGTGACAACGAGTGCTCAGCCCGAGCTGATTTATGATTATTATGGTTTTCCGCAGCATACCTATGCGTTGACGTATCCTGTCAAAGGCGCGCCAAACTTGGCTGCGCGCATCAGTGATAGATTGAGCCGTGCAGGTTTGGACAATACGCTAAACCCCACACGCGGATTGGATCATGGCGTATTTATACCGCTCAAGGTAATGTTTCCCAATGCCGATATTCCTATCGTCCAGCTGTCACTACGTCACGATCTTGACCCTGAGGCGCATCTGCTGGCAGGTCAGGCGCTTGCCGATTTTCGTCAAGAAGGGGTATTGATTATTGCCAGTGGCATGAGCTTTCACAACATGCGCGGCTATGGCAACGAAAACTTTACTGCGCCATCTGAACGCTTTGATGCGTGGCTGAGCGCGACGATGCAGCAGCCGAGAGATGCACGCTTTGTAGCACTGAATAACTGGGAACACGCGCCCGACGCGCACATCGTCCATCCTGCGGGCGAAGCAGAGCATTTGCTACCGCTTATGGTCGCTGTAGGTGCGGCAGGGGAGGACACTGCGCACAAAATCTACTCCGAGCAAGTGCTAAAAACCCAGATATCGGCGTGGCAGTTTGGGTGATTTGATAAGTAAAAAGGGGTGTGTAATCGCATGTTCTAAATAAAGATACGCCCCAAACCGAACTTTTGAGCAACGTAGAACGGCGCATCTACAGTTGCTCTTTGTTTGTATGCGCTAAAGCACTATGTTGTTTTGCGCCAGTTTTACCAAAATTCAGTGATACAGAGTGCGCTGTAAAGAAATGCAGGTAAACATCCCTTAATACACCAGCGCACTGCCCAGCTGTCCAAGCGAATTTCATATTCCTGCTTGCCGAGTACCGTCCAATACCCTTATGATTGTCTTATTCTGTCTGAGATCTGAGCATATCGCCAACCTACGATCTCACGCATCTGTTATTCGCGCAACAAACAATAAGACTTTCCTATGACCAAAAACTTCTCTCAAACAGCGGCATCCTGCCATTCACGCTACTGCGCCGCCTAGAGTGTGTATTAGAAGAGACCAAAGCTGCTGTCGTTGCAGAAAACCAGCGTATCGCTGATATGGGTCTGCCAGAGGAGGCGCAAGAGAAGTTCTTGATACGTGCCAGCAAGCGACCGTTTTACAATACCTCGCCGATGGATCTGAGCAAAATGGGTCAAAGCGATATTAAGGATAACCTAAACACTTACGTGCAATCCTTCTCTAAAGATGCGCGTGAGATATTTGAGCACTTTAAATTTGAAGAGTTTGTCGGGCAGCTAGCGGATGCCAACCTGCTATATAAAGTGGTGCGGATGTTTGCCACTACGGATCTTAGCCCTGAGGCGATCTCTAACCATGAAATGGGGGTTGTCTTTGAAGAGCTGATTCGCCGCTTTGCTGAAAGCTCGAACGAAACTGCAGGGGAGCATTTTACCCCACGCGATATCGTCCGTCTAACTACCTCACTGGTGTTTATGGAAGATGATGACGCCTTGACCAAAGACGGCATCATTCGCACCATATATGACCCGACAGCGGGGACGGGCGGCTTCCTATCCTCAGGTATGGAATACGTGTTAGAGCTAAACCCTGAGTCTTATGCCATCTGTAAAGCCGATATGCTGATCAAAGGGCAAGAGGTGAATAATATTAAGCTGGGCAATACCTTATCCAGTGATCAGCTGGCAGGTGAGCAGTTTGATTATATGCTGTCGAATCCGCCGTTTGGGGTAGACTGGAAAAAGATATCAGGCGAGATTAAAGACGAGCACGAGCAAAAAGGTTTTGACGGTCGCTTTGGGGCTGGCTTGCCGCGGGTGTCTGATGGTTCGCTATTGTTCCTGATGCACTTATTAAGCAAGATGCGTCCGATCGTTAGTAACGAGCAGAGTGATGAGCAATCGACAGCCAATAGCAATCATGGCAGCCGTAAAAGATGTTAAATGTTTTAACAACAAATTTAACAACATTCTATAGGTGCTACTAGGTAATGACAAGTAATATCAAAAGACTTGATCTGAGGCTATTAAAGGGGTGTAGAGGTTTGAGGTAATGCTAGGAAGTGGTGAAATACGATGATTGGTGCGCTCGGCGGGAATCGAACCCACGACCCTCGGCTTCGGAAACCGATACTCTATCCAACTGAGCTACGAGCGCATAAAACAGACTTAAAAATCAAGACCGCTTAGTCTAACAAATAAAAGTCAGAAAGCCAATAAACGAAGGCAGAGATTGAGGTTTTTTAAGAAAAAACAGGATAGTCATTAAACAAGCATGGCAATCTACCCGCCTTTTCCCTTATAATGTCAGGGAGAATTCATATTTATAATCACCGATTGCAAGTGTGCTGGCACGCGGGATGGCTGTTTGCTATTGATGACGAGAGGTCGTCAAAGGAGGACAGACAGAATGTCCAAGCCGTGCCAGCCTTTGTATACGTAATAAGAGAACGTGACGAATGAGAAAAGTAGTTATGTTATCGGCAGCTGCCATTCTAGGAATCGCTAGTATCGCGGTGAGCCAAGCTGAAAGTGTTGTCGACACGCCTGTGACTGTCTCTGATGTAGCAGAAGCGCAGGAAGTGGTAGAAAACGCACCTGAGCAGTTGGGCGATGACCCACAAGCTGCTGCAGATACCACTGATGGCGACGCTGCGACTGATGCTGCGGCCTCAGAAGATGGTCAAGCAGATGACGCAGTAGAAACTGCCGCTGCCGCACCTGCCGCCGAAGAAGAGATTCCACAAGATACGCCGCAAGTGCAAAAGCTGATCGCGCTATATCCAAACTTGATTGCTCGTATTCAGCCAGTTGCCAAAGTCTGTTTCGAAGACGACGAAGTGTGTGACGTGACCCCGCGCGCCGCTGGCCCAGCCGCTGGCGATGGTCCTCGCGACGGCAAAGCTGTGTATAATGCGGTATGTCAGACATGTCACGGTGCAGGCCTGCTTGGCTCACCTGTGTTAGGCGATGCTGGCGCATGGGGTCCACGTATCTCAAAAGGTAAAGACACCCTATATACCCATGCCATCAATGGCTTTAACGCCATGCCTGCCAAAGGCGGTGCGGATATCCCTGATGAAGAAGTCCAAAACGCTGTCGATTATATGGTTGATGAAGCAAGCTAAGCATTTGCTTTTATCGGCTTGGGGTGTCTGATGTAGATTAAATAGGCACCCGTAACCTGTCACGGTCTATTGACTTGTCGTGAGCGACTTGCCGCAAACTATATGTATCTGTAAGCTATATGTATAAAGCCCATAACTCGCCTATTTCATTTTATGAGGTAGGCGTTTTTTTTATGATGAGTATTATCAAACGGATGGTTCTGGTATAGCACCGTTGAAATCCGACCCTAGTAGCCTCATTTTATGAGATTACATCGTCTCATTTAGCTGTTTTTCTCTTCTCAAACGCTTTTACATCGATAATCAATAAAGAGGTATTCATGTCTGAGGTACCAGCACTTGCTATCCAGAATTTATCCAAAACCTATGGTAATGGGTTTTCGGCACTCAAAGATGTCAGTTTAACCGTCCCGCAGGGTGGTTTTTTTGCGCTGCTGGGGCCAAACGGTGCTGGTAAGTCAACGATGATTGGCATTATTAGCTCACTTTTTAAACCCACCACTGGTAGTGTCAAAATCTTTGGCACCGATTTGCTCGAAAACCCAGCGCTGGCCAAGCAGTATCTTGGCGTGGTGCCGCAAGAGTTTAATTTTAATCAATTTGAAAAAGTCCAAGATATCTTGATTACGCAAGCAGGGTATTTTGGTATCCCGGCCAAAGAAGCTCGTCCAAGAGCCAAGCGCTTGTTGACCGCGCTTGGGCTGTGGGATAAGCGCAACAGTAAATCACGCGAGCTATCTGGCGGCATGAAACGTCGTCTGATGATTGCTCGTGCTTTGATTCACAAACCAAAATTATTGATTTTGGATGAGCCGACGGCTGGGGTCGATATCGAGCTGCGCCGATCTATGTGGGAGTTTATGCAGCAGATCAATATCGAAGAAAAAACCACCATTATCTTGACCACTCACTATCTTGAAGAAGCAGAGCAGTTGTGTAAACGCATTGCGATTTTGGATCATGGTGAGATACGCATCAATACCGAAATGAAAGATTTGCTCGCTCAACTATCGGTGGAGACATTTGTTTTTGATCTTGAAACCCCGTTGACCCAGCCGCTAGAGCTGGATGGAGTGACAGGGTTGTTGCAGCCAGATGAGCAGACCCTAGAGGTAACCTTAACAGAAGGCGAGTCGTTAAATGGTGTGTTTAACCAATTATCTGCTCAAGGCATTACGGTGGCCAGTATGCGCAACAAAGCCAACCGCTTAGAAGAGCTATTTATGCGCTTGGTAGAAAAAAACATTCAAAGTGCAGACAGTATGAAGGAGGCGGGATTATGAGTCAAAAGGCCGTTGATCAAGATCAGAGCATCGACTATCACAAAACCATGTCGTGGAATAAAAGATGGATCTCTTTTCGTACCATCTGGCTAAAAGAGGTGCGCCGAATCCTACGTATCTGGCCGCAGACCCTACTGCCACCTGTCATTACCATGAGCCTGTATTTTGTCATCTTTGGTAAGATGATCGGCTCACGTGTCGGTGAGATGGGCGGGGTGCCGTATATGCAGTTTATCGTGCCTGGTCTAATCATGATGGCGATTATCACCAACAGTTACTCCAACGTTGTCTCAAGCTTTTTTAGCGCCAAGTTTACCGCCAGTATTGAGGAGCTTTTGGTCTCACCGGTCTCCAAGCATGCGATTTTGATGGGGTATATCAGTGGTGGTATTTTCCGCGGGCTGGCGATCGGTTTGATTGTCTCGATTGTGGCGTTGTTTTTTACCGATTTGGGTATCGAGCACTTATTTGTCACGGTGTTTACCGTCCTTGGCACCTCGACTTTGTTTTCATTAGGCGGCTTTATCAACGCGGTATTCGCTCGCTCGTTTGATGACATCTCTATCATTCCAAGCTTTGTGCTGACACCACTGACGTATCTTGGCGGGGTGTTTTACTCGATGGAAAACCTCTCACCGTTTTGGCAAAACGTCTCGTTATTGAACCCGATTGTCTATATGGTGAATTCGTTCCGTTATGGCATCTTAGGGTATTCTGATGTCAACGTTTGGTACTCGATGGCGGCGATTTTTGTATTCTGTGCGATATTTTATACCATCGCTTATCGTTTGTTGAATAATGGCTCACGCGTGCGCTTGTGATGGTCAGCGTGTTAAGCGATAGCGATGCCCAAAGCGCTGTCGGTTGAGCAGTTAGGGTTTAACGATTAAATAGTAGGAAAGTAAATGAGCATACATGGCATCTTAGGTGAGCAAACCACCGATTATCCGACGCAGTATAGTCCAGAGACGTTATATCCGATTGCGCGCAGTCTGGGTCGTGACGCGATTGGTTGGCAAGACGATAAATTAGCGGTGGGGGTGGACTGGTGGCAAGCCTTTGAGATGTCTTGGTTAAATAAGCAAGGCGTCTCGCAAGTTGCCATTGCGCGTTTTGGTATTCCTGCCAGCTCGCCATTTATTGTCGAGTCAAAATCGTTGAAGCTTTACTTAAACAGCCTAAATTTTACCGAGTTTGCCAGCTGGGACGACGTGCAAGCGCTGATAGCCAAAGACTTATCAGCCTGCGTGCAAGCTCAGGTAACCGTTGAGTTGTTTCGCTTAGATGATGAAACATCAGGGCTACATATTGCTCAGCCTGATGGCGTCTGTATTGATGATGCCTTAGCGAATAGTAGCGAGAAGGTAACACTGTGTGCGCATCCCGATGCGTCACTGCTGCGTGATGAAGCAGAGGCGCGTGGTGAGAGTGTGATAAGTGATGGCACTCAGCCTTATCGTTTTTATTCTAATTTGCTGCGTAGTAACTGTCCGGTGACCAACCAGCCAGATTGGGGTACATTAGCTGTGTCAATCACAACGGAGCAGCCCATTCATACGGCCAATCTGCTGCGCTACCTCTTAAGCTTCCGTCAGCACAATGGTTTTCATGAGCAGTGCGTCGAGCAGATATTTGCTGACTTGAGCCAACACTATCAGCCACGCGCATTGATGGTTCGTGCGTGGTACACCCGCCGCGGCGGTATCGATATCAATCCTTGCCGCGTCAGTGATATGAGTTTGTTGCCGACGCCGAGTCGTTTGATTCGTCAATAGAGCCATAGTTGAAATAGCTTGGCTGATACAAAAAAGCGCCTATCTTATCGAATAAGACAGGCGCTTTTTATCGCATAGGTTTTACTAATAAAACTATTTGCTACTTGCTTTTGCCATGACTTCTTCGCGGCTGAGCATTTGTTTTTCTGATTCACGGCGATTGACGTACTCAAACTTGCCTTCGGCCAAGTTACGATCAGAAACCACGATGCGATGCGGGATACCAATCAGCTCAAGATCGGCGAACTTGACCCCTGGACGCTCGTTACGGTCGTCTAGTAATACGTTGACGCCCTGAGCTTTTAGCTCTTCGTATAACGCGGTGGCCGTTTGCATGACGGTTTCTTCTTTAGACTTCATCGGAATGATAGCGACTTCAAAAGGCGCAATCGAGTCCTCAACGGTCGGCGTTTGTGGCCACATGATGCCGTTTTCGTCGTTATTTTGCTCGATGGCTGCTGCGATGATACGGCTGACGCCGATACCATAACAGCCCATCATCATGGTCACAGGCTTGCCATCTTCACCAGAGACGGTTGCGTTCATCGCTTGCGAGTATTTATCGCCCAACTGGAAGATATGACCGACTTCGATGCCGCGTTTGATTTTGAGCGTGCCTTTACCATCAGGAGAAGGGTCGCCTTCTTGCACATTTCGCACATCAACGATGCGCGTAATGCTCGCATCACGTGCCCAGTTCATGCCGATGGTATGTTTATTCACTTTATTCGCTCCTGCCACAAAGTCTGACAAGGTCGCCGCTGAGCGATCGACAAATACCGGCATATCCAAATCCACACCGATATAGCCTTTATGCAGGCCAGCGGCTTTTAGCTCTTCATCAGAGGCCAGGGTCAATGGTACGTTGGCTTCTTCGATTTTCTCAGCTTTGATGGTATTAAGCTGATGGTCTCCGCGTAGTACCACCGCAATCAGCTGCGGTGTGCCATCTTCTTTATGACCATGGACGATCAAGGTTTTGACGGTATTGGCAAGCGGAATATCTAAGTGTTCCGCCACCATCTTACAAGTGGTCATGCCTTCGGTGAGCACGTCTTCGCGCTCTTGCTTTGGCGGTTGGCGTTCAGCCATATTAAATGAGATAGATTCGGCAAGCTCGACGTTGGCCGCATAGTCTGAGGAGTCAGAAAAAGCGATATCATCTTCACCGCTGTCAGCCAACACATGAAACTCATGCGAGGCAAAGCCGCCGATAGAGCCGGTATCCGCTTGTACCGCACGGAAGTCTAAGCCTAAGCGGGTGAAGATACGCGTATAAGCCTCATACATATCATGATAAGTCTTTGCGAGCGAAACTTGATCGACATGGAACGAGTAAGCGTCTTTCATGGTGAACTCACGCGCGCGCATCACACCAAAGCGGGGACGAATCTCGTCGCGGAATTTCCCTTGGATCTGAAAGAAGGTAATCGGTAGCTGCTTATAGCTGCGGAGCTCGCCTTGGGCCAGATTGGTGATGACCTCTTCGTGCGTCGGGCCTAGCACAAAATCCCGATCGTGACGGTCTTTAAAGCGCAATAGCTCAGGACCATAGTCATCAAAACGCCCGGTGGTCTGCCACAGCTCAGCGGGCTGCGTCATCGGCATCAGGACCTCTTGAGCGCCTACGTTTTGCATCTCTTCACGAACAATACGTTCGACCTTTTGCAAGACGCGTAGCCCCATGGGCAACCAGATATAAAGCCCCGAGGCGATTTTGCGAATAAGACCGGCGCGCACCATCAACTGGCTTGAGACGATGTCGGCGTCGCTTGGGGTTTCTTTTAGAGTGGCAAATAAAAATTGACTGGCTTTCATAAATAAAGCGTAACCTTATCAACGATAAAAAAATAAGAAATAGTGGGGTGTTGAGCATAGGGCTATCGTTTCATGGACGCCGTAAGCTTACCTTTATCACTTAGCAATGAACTAGGGGCTTCCTAGTAGATAATGTGTCGCAACTGGTCTCTAACCACTAATCGCGGGCAACTACGCTTTTGTGGCAAAGACACTGGTAAAGCAGTATCGTCACAAAACCGCTCTCACAATAAAAGGGCAGATTTGGATTGACGTATCGATAGAGTAGACGGCGACATATCGGAATTGAACAAGTCACCAAACCTGTGATGAAAACCTATCTTGCAAAAAACCTGACCAATAAATCTGTGCCGACATTTTATCAATACAATCTGTCTATGTTAGGTAAAGTTCGCCCAAGACGCAATGACTTTTTGTGTTTTCAGCCGCAACTTCGGTCAAAGAATGGCAGATGATTATTGAGACTCGATTATTTACCAGTGTTAAGCTGATTTATGGCAAATGGCGCGCGTATTTTTACTCATAATCTGGTTGCAGGTTATGTTGCGTCTTGGTAGCTATTACTTGAAGTAATAGGTGATTAGTAGCATTTATAGACAGACAGGCGGATGAGATAGGCAAGTGGTATCACGCAGCGAGATAAAAGTACGATTTGATAATAGCGAGGCAATAAAAAGCGCTGTTAAGTCGCTGTCGCCAAGCGACTCATCTGCTCTATATAACTGATAATACTGAAGGTGGTGTCAATGAATCATCCCGATAATAAAGCGCCTGCGGATAACGCGCGCGACAACAGATATCCAGCGCCAAATCCACCAACAAAAAAGCCCATTGCCTTTATGTCGTGGCTGATATTGCTGATTGGTTTGGCCGCGCTGGCGTTTGCTATCTATAGTATGCAGCCGGCAAGTGAAGAAGCGCCTATCGAAACCATCAGCCGTGAGGGCGTTGTGACGCAGATTCAGCAGTTAAACCGCCTACAGACAGTCGCCTTTAGCGTGGATACAGTGATTACCAGCGAGCGGCAAGGCAGCTGGATGAAGCTGTGGCAAGATGAACAAAAGGGGCTGTTTATCGCGCGCGGGCGAGTCGATGCGGGCATAGATTTGAGTGCGCTGACGCCTGAGATGGTGCAAGTCATCCAGCCCGATCCAGCGGCTGACAGTGAAGCGCTGCGCAAAGCTGCTCAAAATGACACGCAGGCCACAATCGCCAATACCGCCGCCATGATGCCGCAAATCAATATCACCTTACCGCCGTCAGAGATATTTTCAGTATATCTGGATGATATTGAGATTTATGACTGGCAGACGGGCGCATTTGGGTTGATGCAGGTCGATCCAAAGATACTTGCGCAAGCACAGACCATGGCAAAAAAAGAAGTGCTAGAGCGTGCCTGCCGCGGTGATGTGATGAATATTGCCTTGCAAAACGCTCAGACGCAGCTGCAGCAGTTATTTGCCATGACGGGCGCGGTGGTGACGGTGACCACCCAAGGCGCGGGCGCGTGTCAGTTGCCCTCGTAGCACGTCAGTCGACTGTATTACGATTTTTTAAACTCAGCAATGGCCAACTGACGAGCCGCTTTATGCTCGACCATCGGCACAGGATAGTCGATATCAGCAAACTTGCCGCCCTTTGCCAGCTCTTTACGCATCTTGTCTTCACTATGTAAGATGCTGGCAGGAATATCTTTTAATTCAGGTAGCCAAGTTTTGATAAACACGCCATCCTTGTCATGTGTTTTGCCTTGGCTAAAGGGATTCATGATCCGAAAGTAAGGCGCAGAGTCTGTACCGGTTGAGGCGCTCCACTGCCAGCCGCCATTATTAGAAGCAAAGTCGCCATCGATGAGCTGCTGCATAAAATAGCGCTCGCCTAAGCGCCAATCAATCAGCAAGTCTTTGGTCAAAAACATCGCGGTGACCATACGCAGGCGATTGTGCATAAAGCCAGTCGCATTTAGGCTGCGCATCGCCGCATCAACGAGTGGCACGCCTGTCTTGCCAGTACACCATGCCTCAAGGTCATCCTTGTCATACGACCAATCAATCTTCTTATCTGTCTCTTCTTTATAGGCCTTGTGGCGGATAAGAGCCGGCTTGTCCACTAGCACATGGCGATAAAAGTCGCGCCATGCCAGCTCACTTATCCAGCGATTGATGTCTTCATTGTCGCCATCATTGCCGTGTAGTTTTTCTTGCGCTAAGCTTGCCTGTAGATAGCATAATCTAGGACTGATGACGCCAATGGTCAGGTAGGCGGATAGCTGACTGGTGGCCTCGAGGCTAGGCGTATCACGGCTGATATCATAGTCGTCGATGTCATCGGCAATAAAGTCATTTAGACGCTGACGGGCAGCTGTTTCGCCTGCAGGGTAGGCGGCGCGGGCTTTTGTTAATTGAGCATCCATATCGAGATGCTGCGATAAATCAGCCTTTTGGCGTGCGTTTTGATAAGTGCTGACCACCTTGTTACTCAATGCTTCGATGTCTTGTAGTGTGATGGCGCTGTCTTTTGATAATTTTAGCTTGGTTTTATTATTATTTATGGCGGTGGCTTCATGCATTTGTATGCTGCTGATATCCAAAGTATGCCGCCATTTTTTATAAAACGGGGTAAACACTTGATACATGCTATCGCCATCATTGGTGGTGATACTTTGTGGTGGCAAGATACATTGGTCATGCCAGCGTACAAACTCGATATTGTCTTTTGCTAGCTGCTTTGCTAATTTTTCATCACGGTCGATCTCATTGCCTTCGTATTCATGATTGGCCATGATACAGCGGATATTATTGTCCTGACATAGTATGCTGAGCGCGTCGATACAATCGGCAAAGCTGGGACAACGTTGTACCGTCAATGTGATGTTTAGCTGCGCTTGTAGCGCCTTGGCAAGTATGGGCAAGGTGCGGGCGATATGATCCACCTGTACTAAGGAAGTATCGTGCGCATGCCACTGCTCAGGCGTCAAAAAAAACACCGCACTGACGCGCGCATGATCTGCCTGCGCGCGCTCGCAAAGTGCCGTCAGCGCTGTATTGTCATGCAGTCGTAAATCTCGGCGAAACCACATTAGATAATGCGGCATATTCATATCCGTATTATCATCGTTATCGCCATTGGCAGACGCAGTCTTAGACATGCAAGTATCCTTATACCAATCAATCGTAATCATAAACAAAACTATGAATAAAAGTATGCTAGGATAAGTTTTTTGATGCAATGGGTTTGGCAGATAAGTAACAAATCAGCATCATAGCGTCAGGTCGATATAAAAGGGATACAACGAGATTGGGAGCACCAGACTCTCAGTGCAATATACGCTCAGTACAATATAAGTTCAGTACTAGGGTAGATATTGAACCTATTAAATCTTTTAAGCCTTTCAAATTAAGGTCAGACAATGCAGGTGAAGTTTTGCGGGTTTACCCAGCTCAGTGATGTTCAGACCGCTGTGCAGTTGGGTGTGGATGCGGTTGGTTTGGTGTTTTACCCACCAAGCCCGCGTGCTGTCACGCCCAAACAGGCGCAGGCATTGAGTGCCGCTGTACCGGCGTTTGTCAGTGTCGTGGCACTGGTGGTCAATATGACTCACGATGAGCTGCTGGCGCTGGCAAACCATGTATCTTTTGACATCATTCAATTCCACGGCGACGAAACGCCTGAGCAGTGCCAGCAGCTGGCAAGCGCGGTCAATAAACGCTGGATCAAGGCGCTACGTATCGATGCCGAGCAAGACACGGCAGCTAGCGTGCGCGCGCGTATCGATAGCTTTGCCGCAATGGGTGCCAGTAGTATCTTGCTCGATGCTTATCATCCGCAAAAATACGGCGGTACGGGCGCGCGCTTTGATTGGAGTTTGATACCACAGGGCAGCGCTTTACCGATTGTCTTAGCCGGCGGCCTCGCTGCTGATAATGTCGCAGGCACACTTGATTTGCCTATCTATGGCGTCGATGTCAGCGGCGGTATCGAATCTGCTAAAGGCAAAAAAGACGCTGCCAAAATGCGCGCCTTTATGAAGGCAGTCAAACGTGACCGATGGCAAAACGAGACGGTCACTGACGGGCTTTAAGATAATTGCTATATTGGTGTCTATGTGATGTCTATATATTGTTATTTGCTCGTTATTCCGAATTTTTGCTTGTCGCCTAGTTATATGACGATATGGCGGCAAGCCTAGACGCTTTATCTCCTTCATCTTTATATTAAAAGCCCCCACTTATCGTAGGAATTATCATGAGTCATGCCTCAAACAAAGCGCTATCTGATGCTGCAAAATCTATCAATACCTTTACCAATCCAGCAGATGTGCAAGACTTTAATCAATACCCTGATGCACGCGGACACTTTGGTGTCCATGGCGGTCGTTTTGTTTCTGAAACGCTGATGGCGGCATTAGAAGAGCTTGAAACCTTATACACCAAAGTCAAAGCTGATCCGGCTTTTTGGGAAGAATATCACAATGATTTGGTCAATTATGTCGGTCGCCCAACCCCGCTTTATCATGCCAAACGCCTGAGTGATGAGATCGGCGGCGCGCAGATTTATTTTAAACGTGAAGACCTCAATCACACAGGCGCACACAAGGTCAATAATACCATCGGGCAGGCACTACTTGCCAAGATGTGCGGCAAAAAACGCATCATCGCCGAGACGGGCGCAGGACAGCATGGCGTGGCGACAGCGACAATTGCCGCGCGCCTAGGCTTAGAGTGCATCGTCTATATGGGCGCTGATGACGTCGAGCGCCAAAAGATGAACGTCTATCGTATGCGCCTGCTTGGTGCGACAGTGGTGCCAGTGACGTCTGGCTCGCGCACTCTCAAGGACGCGATGAACGAAGCGATGCGCGACTGGGTGACCAACGTTGACACCACTTATTACATCATCGGCACCGTTGCAGGGCCGCATCCTTATCCGCTACTGGTACGTGATTTCCAAGCGATTATCGGTAAAGAAGCCCGTATTCAACATTTAGAAAAAACCGGCAAATTGCCTGATGCGTTGGTTGCCTGTGTTGGTGGTGGCTCCAACGCGATTGGGCTGTTTTTTGATTTCTTAAACGATACTGACGTTAAAATGTATGGCGTCGAAGCAACGGGTGACGGTATAGAGACTGGCCGCCATTCAGCGCCATTGGCCGCTGGTCGCATCGGCGTGCTGCATGGCAACCGCACTTACCTGATGGCAGACGATGAAGGTCAAATCCAAGAGACGCACTCTATCTCAGCGGGTCTTGATTACCCTGGCGTCGGTCCTGAGCATAGCTTCTTAAAAGACATGAAACGCGTCGAATATGTCGGCTGCACTGATAAAGAGTCGTTGCACGCTTTTCATGAAGTCACGCGCAAAGAAGGCATCATACCTGCATTAGAGTCTGCGCATGCTGTCGCCTATGCATTGAAACTGGCGAAAACCATGACCCCTGAGCAGAGCATTGTCGTCAATATGTCGGGTCGCGGTGATAAAGACTTGCATTCAGTGATGAAGGCAGAAGGGATTGAGATGTAAAAGGACGTTTTTTTGAATACAGATATGGTTGACTTGGTAAACTTAATAAACGATAGATTTATTGAGTTTACAAGGGAACAGGTTTTTTCTAAAGAAACCAATGACTTTCTAGGCTTTGCACAACAGAAATTTAAGCTGAACGCAAAAAATGACTGGAACGAAATTATTGCCTCTGAGGATATCTTAGAAGACTCTAATGAGGCCTTGAAAAGTTTTCTAAAGTTTGGTTTATCAGGTCCTACCAAATACAACGATTTTGGTGAGAAATATCTGAGATTATATGGAGTTTTGAATGCTGTTTACCAACAGCAACAAGCTATGTTACATATATTCAAGTTATTTAATTGCCCAAACCTAAAATATATAAAACGAGAGTTCAATAATTTATCAATAACTCAAGCTCGTCATAAACTAGGTGCTCATAGTATTAATTATACTGTACAAGGCGATTCTGAAACTGAAATGTTTGTACCTGTTAGAGTACAGTTCAATGATTATGAGCTAACATATTTTAATCATAAGAATAATGAGAGCAGTAAAATCGATCTAAAATTGACTCTTGAAGAGCATAGTAGATTAATCTGTAAGACTTATTTACTTATAGCTAATAAAGTTATTAAAACAGTTTATAAAGGTAATACTGTTAAACAAGAACAGGTACTTACGAGTTTTAATGAGTTAGCAATGGTTATGGATGGAGCATTGTTGATCAAAGGTCAAGACGGTAATACTGTCATTAATATCAAATTTGAATGATAATTTTTCTGAATAAATAGATAACTAAAGAGAACCCCTATGACCAGAATTGAAAGCACTTTTGAAACTTTAAAATCACAAAACAAGAAAGCCTTGATTCCTTATGTGATGGCAGGTGATCCAAATCCTGCAACGACCGTTGGTCTATTGCATGACTTGGTCAAGCACGGCGCGGATATGATCGAAGTGGGTTTGCCGTTTTCTGACCCCATGGCCGATGGGCCAACTGTTGCCTTGGCAGGCGAGCGCGCCTTAGCAGCTGGTACTAGTACGCGTGATGCGCTAAATATGGTGACAGAGTTTCGCAAACAAGACACGCAAACGCCAATTATCCTGATGGGTTATCTAAACCCTGTCGAGATCATCGGTTATGATGATTTTGTCACCTTATGCGAGCAGGCAGGCGTCGATGGTATTTTGATGGTGGATTTGCCGCCAGCGGAGGCGGGCAGCTTTACTCAGCATTTAACTGAGCACGCGATGAATGAGATTTTCTTATTATCGCCCACCACTTTGCCTGAGCGCCGTGAGCAAGTGTTGACCCACTGCGGTGGCTATATTTATTATGTGTCGCTCAAAGGCGTGACGGGCTCAGCGACGCTCGATACCGATGATGTCGCCATTCAAGTACAAGCCATCAAAGCAGAGACCGATTTGCCGGTCTGCGTGGGTTTTGGTATCCGTGATGAGGCCTCTGCTAAAGCGATCGGTCAGCATGCTGATGGGATTATCGTTGGTAGTGCGCTGGTACAAAACTTCGCCGATATCGATGCTAGTGATGCGGCGGCAGTGGCCAATGCTCAACAAAAAATCATGGCAAAAATGGACGAGCTGCGCGGTGCTTTAGACGGTTTGACAGTTTGACAGTTTGACAGTTTAACGGACGGTATCATAGGTAAGCGGTGAGTTGTTCAAGGTGTCCCTAGGGGTAATGAGCTGAGGCGACGGCGCGCTGGACGAATGACAAGGTTTATCATAACAGGGTTTATAATAACAATGCCTATAAAGACAGTGCGAAATGGCTTTGCTAAAGTTAGTTTACGTGTGTAAACTAACCTCACATATAAATTGTGACTGTCTCGCATGAGCGTACCTGCTGATGGCTTATATCATCGAGTGCTGTGACGATTAAATTGATTTTATAAATGGACTCTTAGGGACAAGTAAACGAGCCAACTTGCCTGTAAGCCTTTGATAATGGCGAATACTATGACTGATACAATAACCAAAGCTGATATGACAACTCCAAACAATATCGAAAAAACCGCAACTGACAAACCCAGCGCCGAAAAAAACGGTAATGCTGCTGGCCAATCGTGGTTTAATCGCCCAATACCTGGTATTAAGCAGCAACTGACCGCTCCATTGACCGCGGTTGAGACTGAACCATCGACCAAGTGTAGCAACTGCCACTCGATGATTACCAATACCGCGCTGATTTTTAACTGTTATGTGTGCCCGCATTGTGACCATCATCTACCGATGAGCGCCCGTGAGCGTCTAAACTGGCTGCTCGATCAAGTAGATGGCGAGCTGGGGCAAGAGTTCAATGCAAAAGATCCATTGAGCTTCGTCGATAGTAAGCCGTATCCACAGCGCATGAGCGAAGCACAAGACAAGACAGGCGAGTCTGAAGCGCTGATCGTGATGTATGGCAAGCTGCGCAATCTAGACATTGTCACTTGTGCCTTTGATTTTCGCTTTATGGGCGGCTCAATGGGATCGGTGGTCGGTGATCGGTTTGTACAAGCCGCTGAAAAAGCCCTTGAGGAAAAAATACCACTGGTCTGTTTTGCAGCCTCAGGCGGCGCGCGTATGCAAGAAGGCTTGCTGTCGTTGATGCAAATGGCGCGCACCGCCGCTGCGATTGAGCGCTTGCGATTGGCGGGCGTACCGTATATTGTGGTGTTGACCAATCCCGTCTATGGCGGTGTGACAGCCTCGCTGGCGATGCTAGGAGACATTCATTTGGCAGAGCCAAAAGCGATGATTGGTTTTGCTGGCAAGCGCGTAATCGAGCAGACGGTACGCGAAACCTTAGAAGAGCCGTTTCAGCGCGCTGAGTTTTTGTTAGAGCATGGGGTGGTGGATGAAGTGGTGCATCGTCATCAGCTGATCGATACCATTTATCGTCTGCTGGCAAAACTGTGTCACGTCACCAATGTGGATGCGTAACGCCGCATCGGTTATGGCGCCTATCGCATAGGCACAGCCACAAAACTGCTCTTAAAAATAGCATTTATCGTCAATCACGGTAAATGCTATTTTTGCTTTTTGGCTGGGTAGTTATATACTGTCTTCAGTTTTTATTTGATTCTTTTTTGATAGGTTTTCTTCATGTCTGACTCCTTAGTTGCTACCTCAAGTACGCCCGATAACCAGTCTAGTTTGACCGAGTGGCTCAATTATATGCAGCAGATCCATATATCGGCGATTGACATGGGGCTGTCGCGCGTGTTGCCAGTGGCTGAGGCGCTAGGCTTGGTACAGTCCGCCAAAAACGATGCTTATGTATTTACTGTAGCGGGCACCAATGGTAAAGGCTCAACGACCGCAGTGATTGCGCAAATGTGCCAAGCGGCAGGGTATAAAACGGCGCTGTATCAATCACCCCATTTAAGCGTTTTTAATGAGCGGGTGCGCATCGATGGCGAGATGGTCAGCGATGAGACCTTAATCAATGCCTTTAGTAAGGTGGAGGCAGCGCGGCTGCAGTGCGATTTGACATTGTCGTTCTTTGAGATGACGACACTTGCTGCATTATTGATATTTGCCGAAGCAAACTGTGCGGTATGGGTATTAGAAGTGGGGCTGGGCGGTCGCTTGGATGTGGTCAATATTATCGATCCTGACATGGCGGTGATTACCAATATCGGTATCGATCATATCGATTGGTTGGGCGACAATGTCGAGGATATCGGACGCGAAAAGGCAGGTATCTTGCGTGAGGATATCACGCTGATTTATGGGGCGACTACGATGCCAGATAGCGTGCAGCAGGCGATTGATCAGCATCAAGCGCGCTGCTATCAGGTCGAGCAGGACTTTGCTTACCAAAGCCTCGACTCAGCCACATGGCAGTATAGCAATGCCGCTGTCACGATGCAGCTACCACGCCCAGCATTGTCGCTTATGAATACTGCCAATGCCTTATCGGCTGTGCTAGCCAGTCCATTAGATATCGATATCAGTGCCATCGAGCAGGCGCTGCAGACAGTCAAGCTGGCAGGACGGTTTGATTACCGCCATACCCAGCAGCGTCATTGGCTATTTGATGTGGCGCACAATGAGCAAGGTGTCGAGTTTTTATTGACGCAGCTTGTACCGCTTTGGCAGCAGCACCTCGCCGAGCAGCACGAGTCTAAAGACAGTCATAGCGGCAGCCAACCTGCCAGCATCAAAATGCTGTTTTCTATGTTAGGTGATAAAGATATCGACCATGTCGTCCAGCGCTTAAGCCAAGCTGGCTTGCCAATCAGCGAGTGGTTTATCGCGGAGATTGACTATCCACGTGCCGCGAGTACCGAGCATTTATACAGCGTCCTGTCTCGCCATGTCGAGCAGACGCAGATACATCAGTTTGACAGATTAAAAGACGCCACGCAGGCGGTGATGCAAGCGAGCGGTGCACAGGACCTCATCGTGGTGTGTGGCTCGTTTCATACCATCGGTGAGGCATTAGCGGCATTGACCACCGATCAGTGATAATTGATGAAGTGACGACCCGTGATTGATTAAAAGGGCTTTGCTTTCGTGTTACGCTTAGCACAAGTGTGATAGCAGACAGCGCGAAAAATATGCTTTATAATCAAAGTGATTGAAATATAGCGTATAACGCCAAAAAACTGACGGATGGGTAAGCTTTTAGAGCCTTGCCCGCCAAGGTCTTAAAGCGATAGCTGCGCCGCTCAATCAACCTTATTACCAACTAAGAGACGTAAACGGATGAACTTTTCGAGACAAGCCTTATTGGGCATTGGGATGATTATCGGCGGTAGCGTGATGCTATACGCTATGGTGCAACAAATCGGCGATAATAGTCAGCCTGCGCCGACCTCAGCGATGGTCGAAAGCTCAAGCACTGAGCAAACCACGCAGCCGCCATTGACAACAGACATCGAAACAGAAAAACGCATCTTGGCACAAAAACAAAAAGAGCGCGCCGCTCGCGTCGCAGAGCAAGAAAGACGTGCTCAGCAGTTTTTGCTTGAGCAAGAAGCCGCTGAAGCTGAAGCACTGGCCAAAGCGCGCGCAGAAAGCCAGCAATATATAACAAATACTACCGCTGCTGACGATAGCGACAGCGCCGCGGCTAAGAAAAAAGACGATACCGCTTCGGCGACAGCAAGCCTTGAAGGTACGGAAAGTTCTGAAAGCGCTGATAGCAATACGGCGCAAGCCGCCGCAGCCGAAAAATTAAAAACTGCCCAGCAGCAAGAAGCCAAACGTCAAGCCGCTCTCAAAGAGAAACAAGCCGCCAAAGAATTGGCACAGCGACAACAGCAAGCGGAACAAGCCAAGCAACAAGCAGAAGCCAAACGTCAAGCAGAAGCTGAGCGTCAGGCTGCCGAGCAGGCCGCTGCAAAAAAGCAAGCGGCTGAAAAAGCTGCCGAAGCCGCTAAAAAAGAGCCGCCCAAATCCCCCACTGACTATGAAGTCAAACGAGGCGACGGTCTGATTAAACTTGCCAGACAGTACAACGTACCGGTAGAAGCGCTGGCTCAGGCAAACAATATGTCACCCTCGACCTCACTGCAGCTGGGTCAGACACTGACTATTCCTTCACGCAAACAAGTACAGCGTCTAGAGCGAGAAGCAGCGGCAGCCGAAAAAGCGCGTGAAGCGCAGCGCAAAAAAGAAGAAGCATTGGCAAAAAAATCAGCAGAGGCCAAACGTGATGCGCAGCAAAAACTGCGTGATGCCCGCCAACAGGTCAAGGAAACCGATGCCAAAGGAAGCTTTGGGGTGCAAGTCGCACTTGCCAATGATCAGGCCAAAGCAGATGAGTTGGCCAAAAAGTTTCAGGCAGCAGGGTATCAGGTAAAGACCAGTCCGACCAGTCGCGGTGTCCGCGTCATCGTCGGTCCTGAGCGCGGTAAAGTGGCAGCGCTGGCACTCAAAGACAAGATCAACAGCGACCCTAAAGTAAACACCACCAGCGCTTGGGTATTATACTGGCGCTAAACCGCGACTAATGTATCGCCATTGGTAGTGAGTGCTGGTAGTGAGTATAGACGCCTTCGCTGTTTCTATTATATGAGAAAACACGACACTAGATGTCGTGTTTTTTGTTTGGGGCTGTCCTAGATAACTAGTTCAAACCCTGTTTAACCCATTGTTTTAATTGTAGTAATTGCGACTTTGGGTCACTGTGATTAAAACGCCACTCACATTCCTTTAAATAGAGGTGAAAATGCTCTTTTGGAACTCCGTTAAACTTACGTAGATGCCGTTTAGCTTGGTTCCAAAAG